>Ga0310811_10000042_pt1 | contig 215579 bp, 184 predicted proteins | sample YCmetagenome_FD_207642 | JGI IMG/M metagenome (GOLD analysis project Ga0310811, IMG submission 207642) | Soil microbial communities from experimental microcosm in Duke University, North Carolina, United States - YC | ecosystem: Engineered > Artificial ecosystem > Soil microcosm > Unclassified... | reverse complement strand
TCCTCCTCGACCGTGACCCCGTTCTCGACGGCCACGTCCAGCAGGTAGCGCAGCCGCAGCACCTGTGGAGTTATCGTCTCGAAGTCCCGGTTGGCACGCGCCGCCGCCAGCTTCGCGCGGGTCTCGGCGATCTGCGCGCGCAGCACGTCCGCGAACTCGCCCACCGCCACCGCACCCGTCACATCCACGATCCGACCCTTTCGCCGCCGCGCCCAACGTGCTCATCATCTAGCAAGTTGCATAGTTCTTCAACTTTACGCGATCGGCCCTATCCTGGCAGCGTGAAACTGCGCGTGTTCGCCAGACGCCGCGGGGCCGTGCCCCGTGACCCGGCCGCCGAGATAGACGACGAACTGCGACGGCTCGCCGCCGACCTCGAGCAGTGCCGGGCCCGCCGCGAGCACGCGATGGTCGCCCGTCTCCTGCGCACGATCGACGAGCGCCTCGAGGCTCGCGCCCATCTCCTCGCCCCCGACGACGGGCCCGACAAGCAGCGCGCCGTGCGCCCTCCTACCCTCGGGCAGCAGGCGCGCGACCAGGAAGCAGGCAGTCGGGCATGAGCCCGATCCACTGGTCCGACAGGCTCTCGCACGCGATCGAGCGGGCTTCGGCCCACGCCGACGCGCAGATCGCCCACGCGGCCCGCGAACTCGGGATCCTGCTGGCGGACCTGCGCATCAGGATCGAGGTTCCCGGCGCGTCCGATCTCGACGGCGCCGTGGCGCAGGCCAACGCGTACACCGACGGGCGCGCGATCCGCGTCCAGATGACCGGCGGCAGCATCGAGGCGGCCGGAGCCCGCCGTCATCCACCAACCGACCCCGCTAGGCGAGTATGAGTGCCGCGATCATCACGGCGACCTGGATCAGGCCGGCGACCCAATACCTGCGCCGGGCCGCCACCACCAACACCGATGCGGGCACGAGCGCCAGGAGCACACGGCAGGCGAGTTCGAGGCCGGGTTGCGCATCGATCGCAGCCGGGCCCGATGACGGACCCGGCATCGACCCGAGCAGCAGAAGCAGCAGCGAGGGCAGTTCGAGGGAGAGGACGACGTAGGTGAACGTGGTACACGATCCGGCCTGCACGGACTCGTCGCCGAAGTCGATGACCATCGTGCCAGTATCGCCGTGCCGGAGGGTACCTGGAATCGCTGAGCGGGCAAAGGGTTCGCCAAGCTTGACGTGCGCCCTCCTCAGGGGTTTGTCACCGGTTGCCCGCGCCATCGACCGCAGCCCGCGACCGCTGCCGCGCCTGTTTCGGCGAGATCCGGCCCAGGCGCCCTGAGGGGGTCGGCAATCCGCTGCTCACATAGCCCCGCCGGTGCCACGAATCATGCGCCGACCGGCTACGATGCCGGGGACGATTCGCGTCGTACGGGATGAGACCAGGAGGTGGCGTGCCCGCGTTCGGAGAGCTGGAAGCCGCGATCATGCAGCAGGCCTGGGCGTCCGACCAGCCGTTGCGGGTGCGCGATCTGCTCGATCTGCTCAACGTCGAACAGGGCCGCGAACTGGCGTACACCACCGTGCAGACCGTCGCCGAGATCCTGCACCGCAAGGGCTGGCTGGAGCGGACGAAGGACGGTCGCGCCTTCCGGTACGCGCCGACCGCGTCGCGCGAGGAGTACACGGCGCGGCTGATGGACGAGGCTCTCGGTTCCGCCGCGGATCGTACGGCCGCGCTGGTGCACTTCGCCGGTCGGCTCGATCCCGGCGAGGCCGAGCAACTGCAGGCCGCGCTCGCCGAGGCACGCCGCAGGCAGGCGGAGTCGTGACCGCCGCGCTCGTGCTGGCCGGATACGCCGTCCTGCTGAGTGTGCTGGCCCCGCGTCTGCTGGCCGGGGCGGCGTGGGTCGAGCGCGCGCCGCTGCTCGGAATAGCCATGTGGCAGGCCGTGACTGCCGCGGTCTTCGTCGCCCCGGTGCTCGGCGCGCTCGCCCTGTCCGTGCCCACCCTGCACGCGACCACCCACCTGGCCCTGCTGCTGCGCGCGTGCGAGGCCGCGTTGCGCACCCGGTACGCCACGCCTGGCGGCGCCGCGACCGGAGCCGCCGGAATCCTGTTCGCGCTGACAGTCGCGGTCCGCCTCGCATACGTGCTGCTGCGCACGAGTGTGCGCACCCTGATACAGCGTCGCCGTCAGATCCGCATCCTCGAACTGCTCGGAACCGCAGACCCCACCACCGGCGTGATCGTGCTCGACGACCCTTCACCGGCCGCCTACTGCCTGCCCGGCCGCACGCGCCGCATCGTGGTCACCCGCGCCGCCCTCGACTCACTCGCCCCCCGGCAACTCGAGGCGGTCCTCGCGCACGAGCGTGCGCACCTGTCGGGCCGCCACGACCTCGCCCTGATCCTCGCCGACTCCCTGTCCGCGGCATTCGGACACGTCACGGTCTTCCGCGTCGCCGCCGAGCAGATCGCACGGCTCGTGGAGATCCGCGCCGACGATGTGGCCCTGGCGGAGACCGATCCGCTGACCGTCGCCGAGGCGCTGCTCACCCTGGGCCGCGGGTGCGCGCCGAGCGCCGCGCTCGGCGCCTCCGGGCCCGAGGCCGCGGCCCGGATCCGCAGGCTGATCGCGATGCCCACGCCGCTGCACCGCGCCCACCGGCTCGCCGCCGCCGGGACCGTCGCACTGGTCCTCGCACTGCCGATCCTGGCGTTCGCCGCACCGGCCGTACTCGCCCTCGCCGACCGCGACTGCCCGCCCGGGCTGGTCGCCGCCGTCTCGCTCCCGCAGCCGTCGGAGTAGGAGAAAAGGCTCGGAACGGGCGCATACCAGGGGGTGCTGCCCGCCCTGGCATGAACCGGGGGGTTGCTGCCGACCCCGGCACCGCCGCCCGCTCCGAGCAGTCTGAAACAGCGTCAGCCGACCGTCGAGTAGCCCAGGATCGTCATGTTGACGTAGTACTCCGAGGACGGGTCGATCGAGGCCCACTGGACGTACGAGCCGGGGTGGGTGGCGTGGATCATCATGCCGTTGCCGATGTACATCCCGACGTGCCCCGGCCCGTCGGCCGCGGACGCCCCGGGCTCGAGGAAGTAGATCAGGTCGCCCGGCGCAAGCTCCGAGCGCGATATGTGCGGCAGTGCGTCCCACTCCTCGAAGGACGTACGCGGTATCGAAACGCCCGCCGCCAGCCACGACTGCTGCATCAGACCCGAGCAGTCGAACACGTTCGGCCCGTTGCCGCCGTACACGTATTCGTCGCCCACCTTGGACTCGGCGTACGCGACCGCGATCGCCGCACGGCCGGAGGCGACCGGCAGCGTGCCCGAGTAGTGCGTCCACTTGCCGCCGGAGCCGATGTTCACCTGCGCCTGCTCGGCCGGGGTGAGCGAGGCGACGAGCTGCTTGGCGGCGTTCGTAAGCTCCTCCGCCTTGGTCTTGGCGGCCTTCGCGGCGGCGAGCGCGGCCTGCTGCTGCTGGACGAGGGTCGCGGCCAGCGCCTGCTCCTGCTTGAGCGCGGCCTGGTCGGTCGCGATCACCTTGAGTTGCTTGGCCTCCTGCGCCGCGATCTCGTTCTGGCCGGCGACCTTGTCAAGGTACGTCGACGGACTCGCGGACAGCGCCAACTCGAGCGTGGTGCTCATACCGCCGTTGCGGTACTGCTGCGCCGCCTGCAGGCCGATCGTCTTCTCCACCGTGGCGATCTGCTGGTTCTGCAGGCTGATCTCGCCCTGCAGCGCGTCGATCTTCTGCTGCAACTGCGCGTACGCCTGCTCCTGCTGGTCGTAGACCTGACCGGCCTGCTCGCTCTGGCCGAGATCGGCCTGGTACTGCGCCTTCGCCTGCGCCAGGGTCTCGGCCTGGCCGGGGCCCGCCGCCGCCATGACCGCCGTGCCCGCGGTGAGTCCGACGACGGCGAACGCGGTCGCCTTGCGGGGACTCGCGATCTTCGAAGCGCGATGCGCGGCGGCACTCATGGGTTTCCACAATTCCTTCCGACGGCACGACTCGGCGCGACCCGGGCACGGACGAGCTCGGGCGCCACCCTGCCAGGCGAACTCCTAAGGAGCATAGTGGTTCGCCCGAAGTCCTCCCCGGCCCGCCGGCGCCGCGGAGGACCGCGCATGCCGCAATACGCTCCGGTATGCGGGAATTGTCGGCGGGTGAATCGGGCATATGGCCGACTCGGACGGATCACGCGAACCCCGAGCAGCGCGCCGGTCTTACCGACGCCGCGTCGGCACGCTCGGCGAGCCACCGCACGCGCGTGCCGCCGGCCGCGCGGGATCATTCGGTGCCGCGCCACTCGACGTTCAGCCGGTCGCGTCGCCCGATCCTCGGCGACCCGCGCGGAGATGGCGCTCGTGAGACGTTCGCCCGCCGCCAGATCTCGGGATCACACACGAGGGGGCTGAGGGCGACGGCTGCGAGAAATCGGGCGATCCCGGCTCAATCGCCTTCTTCGTCTGCTTTGCGATGGGAAAGTTCGGCGAGGGCCTGGGAAATGCTGTGCGCGGTTGAGCGAATGGGTGGAACGATTTCCTGGAATGATTGAGTGCCCGCACGGAAGCAGACGGAAACCGCGGCCACGACGGAGCCGTCCGGACCGTAAATCGGCGCGCCCACGCATTGGATCTCCGATCCCATCATTCGGTCGCTGGAGGAGTACCCCTGCCTGCGGATGGCGGCCAGAATCGCGCGAAATCGTCCGGGATCGGTGACGGTATTCGCCGCGTAGCGTGGAAGAGGGCCCTTCAGGTACTCCTCGCGCACGTCGTCAGGCGCGTGAGCGAGCAATACCAGTCCCGCCCCCGTGGCGAAGGTGCCGAATCGCCCTCCGGCCTGGCTGACAGCCTGCGGCGCGTTGGGTGCGCTGAGGCGTTCGAGGATGACGACGTCCAGGTGATTCCGTACAGAAAGGTGGATGTGTTGTTGCTTCTCCGTATCGTAGAGGCGATTAATGAACGGCAGAGAGATATTGCGAATACCGTGGCCGCGGGGTGAGAGGGCGGCTACCTCCCACAATCGCAGACCGACTCTGTACCGTCGATCGGGACCACGTTCAAGGGCTCCCCACGCGACGAGTTCAGCGACCCGGCGGTGCACGGTGGGCAATGAGAGTCCCGTACGCTGCGACAGCTCGGTCAGCGTCAGGGCCGGAGTTTCATACGAGAAAGCTTCGAGCAGGGCCAGAACCTTGCCCGTCACCGACACGCCGCGTTCGTCGATCATCTTCTCCGTCCTCACCTGCTGCTTACACGATAACCCGGATCATTTTTCGCTCAAGGCCGCCAGCGCGTCACGGAGTGCGGCCCGGGAGGAGATTCCGAGCTTGGGAAAGATCTGGTAGAGGTGCGCGCCGACCGTTCGATGGGAGAGGTAGAGACGCTCGGCGATCTGCTTGTTGCTCAAGCCGGCCGCCGCCAGATCCGCGATCTCCCGCTCCTGGGGCGTGAGTACCCTGCCCCCGGGAGGAGCAGTGGTTCTCGGCGCGGTCCAGCCCGAGGCGCGTAGCTCCTTCGAGGCACGCTCCATCCACGGGCGGGCGCCGAGTCGAGCGAAGGTGTCGTAGGCCGTGCTCAACGGGACCCGGGCTTCCGAGTTCGCCCGGGCTCGGCGCAGCCTTTCGCCATAGCCGAGCTGCACTCGGGCGAGATCGAACGGCCAGCGTTCGATGCCCGGTAGCGCCAGCGCCTTGCCGAAGAGGCGGATCGCGTCGTCGTCCTCGTCGGCGCACAGCGCCGCCGAGCCGCTTTCGAGGAGGGCGAGGCGCGGGGAGAGCGTCGCCATGTCGCTCTCCTGCATGGCTCGCACATGCGCGGCCGCCTCTGCCCGGCGATTGGTGTGGATCGCGGCTTCGACCAGGTCCATCGCCACCCAGAGGGCGTGCGGGGCATGAGAAGCGAGGGTGCCCGCGGGACTCACCGCCGCGGCATGCCGATAGGCGCTCTCGAACCTGCCACGTCCGATGTCTGCAACGGTGTCCGCATGACGGGCGTAGTGCAGCGCGGTCCCGGCTCCCCGAGGGGTGGCGAAGCGGGTGATCCTGTCGGTCAGTCGATCGGCAGTCGTGGAGTCACCCCGGGCTGCGGCCACGACGGCCCGGCAGTACCAGAAGTACCAGGTGAAGAACGGGTATCCGGACTCCTCGCACAGTTGGACCCCTTCATCCGCAAGTTCGGCGCACTCGTCCCATCGGCCCGTCAGATAGTCGTCCAGGCAGAGATGCATCAACGCGCCGATGTGTCTGCGAGCCGGACCGCCGTCTCGCCCCTGCAGGACGACCTTCCAGGAAGGGCCGCGCAGGTCCCCCAGGCGATCCAGGTAGAGCGACGCGGTCCCGATCCGCACGATGCGGCCGGGGTCGATTTCGCGGGGAAGCCCGCTGATGATCGACTGCAGTTGTTCGAGGGCGGCTGCCCCGGATCGGGCCGGATCGGAGAAAGTCCTGCCGGCTACCGACAGCAGCGGCGGCGGTCCCGGACGCAGCCGTGCGAGCGCGCCGTAGAAGGGGGTCCACGGTTCGGGCCGGCCGCTGTAGAAGCACAGGAGCAGCAGCAGGTGGATGGCCTCGATGAGAGCCGTGTCCGTCGCGTCGTACCCGTGGCTTCCGGACTCGATGGCGCCGACGAGCAGACGATGCGCGGTCTCGATGTCCCCGCCGCCGTTGATCGTCAGGTAGACGGCCGCGGCGGCTGAGTGCAGGGATCCGGTCAGGTCCGGGTCCGCCTGGCGCGCGTCCTCAAGGAGCTCGGAGGCGCCGCGCAGGTCCCCGGTCGCATCGGCGTCGAGATAGGCGGCCTCGGCGAGTCGGCGGGCCCGGTCCGAACTCTGCGGGCTGAGATCGGCGGCCCGGATCAACGTCGCCACCGCCCCTACCGCGTCCCCGCGCCCTGCGATGAGGTGAGCGGCCTCCTCGAGGAGGGATGCCACCTTGCCGTCGGGCTCGACGCACGCTTCGCCGAGGTGCCAGGCGCGGCGTTCCGGTTGATCCTTCACCATCTGTGCCAAGGCGCGGTGCGCCGAGCGTCGCTCCGTGGTCGTGCAGGCCGCGTACACCGCGGAGCGGATGAGTGGGTGGCGGAAGACAAGCCGTCGTGTGCTGTCATCGAAGCGCACCAGCCGGTCCTGTTCGGCCGGCGCGAGGGATTCGAGGCTGCCGTCGTGGCCGAGGTGGCGCGCCGAGCCCTGGAGAACGCCGAGATCGCCCGTCCCGTCGAGTGTCGCGAGCAGCAGCAGGCACCGCGCCGGCTCGGGGAGGACGGACACGCGGGAGACGAACAGCGCTTGCAGCCGTTGGCTCAGCGGTAGCACTGCGGGAAGGTGCTCCAGAGCCATGCGCTGCGGCCCGCTCAGCGCGGTCGGCAGTTCGAGCAGAGCCAGCGGGTTCCCCTTGGCCACGGTCAGCAGCCTCTGCCGCACCTGTCCGGCCAGCTTGGGGAACCTCGCATCGAGCAATTCGCTCGACGCCCGGTCGTCCAGCGGCGGAACCTCGTATTCGGGAAGCCCGACGCTGCTGAAGAAAGGGTCGTCCCCGGACCGCATGGCTCCGAGGAAGCCGACCCGGCTCCCGGCGAGCCTGCGGGCGACGAAGCCCAGGACCGCGGCGCTGGCGCGATCGACCCACGGCAGGTCGTCGATGACCAGCAGAAGCCTGTCAGCCGTGGCCAATCGGCGCAGAAGCACCAGCGTCGCGCTGGAGACGACGAGTCGGTCGGGTGGCTGTCCGTTGCTCAGGCCCAGTGCGACACGCAGGGCGTCGCTGTGAGATCCGTCGAGATCGCTGAACGAGTCGGAGAGCGGGAAAAGGAGCTGGTTCAACGCCGAGTAGCTCACGTCGGCCTCGAACTCGACACCGGCAGCCCGCAGAACCCGTGTCCCGGCAGAGGACATTCTTTGCGCCGCGGCATCCAACAGTGCTGTCTTACCCACTCCGGCCTCTCCCGACAGGAGAAGAGCGCCGCCGCGGTCGGTAGCAGCAAGAAAATCGCATATGCGCCTTACCTGCTCCGCACGCCCCACCAATGCATCGCAGATGTCTTCCTCGAAAAGGTCGCTGTATCCCACTGGGTCACGCTCCAGTCGTCCACACCTGCACCGGGGCATTGAGCGTCAGGCTACCTCCAGAGCGCCAAGCAGCCGAAAAACTTTCACTCAATGAAAGTCTGGGGGCTTCGGGCCTGGTGACCGCCCCGCCGGGGCGACGGCCTAAGTCAAACGGCTGGCCGTGGCGTGACCGCGCCGCGGACTTCGCGTGGCCGATCGACTGATGCGAACCCCGGGGAAGCGGTGCAAGCCTACGAATACGCCGAGTACCTATCGGAGGCGGACGGAACTTTCCATCGACAGTTGAGGTACGGAATGAGCGCCCAGAACGACACGCCCGGCACGATCGTGCTCATCCACGGTCTGTGGGTGACTCCGCGCAGTTGGGAGGGATGGAAGCACCACTACGAGAATCGTGGGTACCGGGTGGTCGCACCCGCCTGGCCCGGCCTGGACCGGGAAGTGGAGGACCTGCGACGCGATCCCGCCGGCATCGCGGGCGTCGGCCTCGAAGAGGTGGTCGAGCACTACGAGAGGATCATCGGGGAACTGGAACAACCGCCGATCATCATGGGGCACTCGTTCGGCGGAACCGTGGTGCAGATCCTGCTCGACCGCGGGTTGGGCAGCGCGGGGGTCGCGATCGACTCGGCGGCCGTCAAGGGCGTGCTCCCGTTGCCCTTGTCGACGCTCCGATCGGCTTGGCCCGTCCTGGGCAACCCCGCCAACAAGAGCAAAGCGGTCGCGCTGACGGCGAAGCAGTTCCACTACGCCGTCACCAATACGTTGAGTGAGAGCGAATCGGCCGCCCATTACGAAAGGTATGCCGTTCCGGGTTCGGCCAGGGTCCTGTTCCAAGGCGCGTTCGCCAACTTCAACCCGAGAGCCGCCACCCGTGTCGATTTCCGCAATCATCGGCGGGCTCCGCTGCTGTTCATCGCCGGAGAGGCCGATCACATCGTCCCGCCGAAGGTGAACAAGGCCAACTGGCGCCTCTATCGAAAATCACCTGCCGTTACGGACTATCAGGAGTTCTCGGGGCGCTCCCACTTCATCATCGGCCAGGACGGCTGGCAGGACGTGGCCGACTTCGCGCTGAACTGGGCGGAGGAGCGCCGCACCGAGATGAAATGACCAGGTCGAATTACTTTCCCCTGTACAAGCGATATCTCAAGGAGAAACCCGTGTTTCACCGCAACAGCATCCGTCTTGCCGTTCTCGGCGCGGCCGGGCTGGCCATCGCCGTCGGCGTAAGCACCCTCGCGTCGGCAGCCCCTTCCCACCAGGGCTCGGCGACGACGTCCCACCGAAGCTCCACCGTGTCGGCCTCGACCGTCAAACCGACGATCGTGCTGGCCAACGGAGCCTGGTCCAGCCCGGACAGCTGGAAGAGCGTGATCGAGATCCTGCAGGCCTCCGGCTACCCGGTCGTAGCCCCGCCCACCAAGCTGCACGGCCTCGCCGACGACTCGGCCTACCTGGCCTCATACCTCAAGACCATCCAGGGCCCGGTCATCCTGGTCGGCCAGTCGATCGGCGGGGCCGTCATCACCGGCGCCGCCACCGGCGACCCGAACGTCAAGGCCCTGGTGTACATCACGGCGTTCGCGCCGGCCGCCGGGGAGACCATCCAGGGCCTGACCGGACTGAACCCCGGCAGCCAGATCAGCGACGACCCCAACGCGCCCATCCCGACCGCCCTGACCCCGGTTCCGTACACCCTGGCCGACGGCACCACCACCGGTGTCGACCTGTACGCCAAGCCCGACCAGTACCGGAACCTGTTCTTCAGCGACCGCATCAGCAGCGCGCAAGCCGCCGAGCTCGCCGCCACCCAGAGCCCCGTCGCACCGCAGGAGCTGGGCGAGAAGTTCACGGGCACGCCGGCGTGGCAGAACCTCCCGTCGTGGTACCTCGTCGGCGACGAGGACCACCTCATCCCCCCGGCCACCGAGCGCTTCATGGCCGCCCGGGCACACGCCCACACCATCGAGGTCGACGCCCCGCACGCCGCACAGGTGACCAACCCCGGCACCGTCGCCAACCTCATCGAGCAGGCCGCCTGCGCCACCGGCTGAGACAGACACCTGAAGGCCCGCCGGCCGAAAGGCCCGCGGGCCCTCAGCGGACAGGAGTTTGATCATGGGATACAACGAAGCTGTATCGAAGAGTGCGGACGTGGGCGGGATCCCGTTCGTCTACCGTGAGTCGGGTCCGGCGACGGGTGTCCCGCTGCTGTTCCTGAACCACATCACCGCGGTGCTGGACGACTGGGATCCCGCCGTGGTCGACGGATTCGCGGCCGAACGGCACGTGGTGCTCGTCGATCTGCGCGGTGTCGGCGGTTCGGGCGGCGCCACGCCCGAGAGCATCGAGGCCATGGCCGCCGACGCCGTGGCGTTCGTGGAGGCTCTCGGCCTGGGCACGGTCGACCTGCTGGGCTTCTCGCTGGGCGGCATGGTGGCTCAGGAATTCGTTCAGCAGCGGCCCGATCTGGTGCGCCGGGTGATTCTGGCCGGCACCTCGCCCGCGGGCGACGAAGGTGTCGCCGACTGGGGAGCCAAGCTGCAGGCGGCTTTCGCGCGGGCCGCGGCGGAGGGCAAGCACCCGAAGCACTCGCTGTTCTTCTCGCCCACAGCGGCGAGCCAGGCTGCCGCGTCGGCGTTCCTGGCTCGGCTCGACGCGCGCGGCGAGAATCGGGACACCCCCGTGTCGCAGGAGACGGTCGGTGCGCAGTTGGCCGCTGCCGCGAAGTGGGGGAAAGAGTCCTCGTCCGCGGGCCTCGCGAGCGTGACGCGCCCCGTTCTGGTGGTCAACGGCGACGACGACGTCATGGTGCCGACAGTCAACTCCTTCCACCTCGCCCGGCTGCTGCCCGACGCCAAGCTCGCCGTATACCCGGATTCGGGTCACGGCGGGATCTTTCAGCACCACGCGCTGTTCGTGAAGCAGGGGCTGGAGTTCCTGCGCGGGTGACCCGGCACGGCGCATCTCACCGGTCAGAGGCCGTGTGAGCAATGACTAGCGATGGGAAACGTCATGGATGTTGTCGCCCTCGATACCTTCGTCGCACATCGGATCAACGTCCGCGTGCCGGACTTCGCCGGCTTCCGGACGCGCTACGAACAGGCCGTACCGCTCCTGCCGGCGGCTGAGGTCGCGTCGATGACGGCGCGTAACGCGTCGTGGGCCGAAATGCTCGACTACATCGACGCGGTCGCACCGCACGGCTTCCTGATCTACCATCGCAACGAGATGCAGCCGCTGATGGGATTGGCGGGCGACGAAGCTCGCGCTGTGGCCTACCTGATGGGCAACCACACGATCGCCGAGCGGATGTTCCGGCACGACCCGCGCGCGATGCTCTACGCGCCGTTGCGCACGCTCATCTGGGAACACGCCGACGGCACCGCCTGGTTCAGCGTCGACCTTCCGAGCAGCCAGTTCGCCGGCATCGGCATCCGCGAGGTGGCCGACGTGGGCGTGGAGCTCGACGGCAAGCTCGCCGCGCTTCTCGAGACGCTCGACCTCGACGTCCCCCTCGGCCTCGGCTGAGGGGGACGTTCGAGATCCCTTGCGAGATCCGCCCCGGCGTCAGAGCTCTCTTTCCTTGAGCGATCGCAGCAGCGTGTACACGGCGTCGTCGAGGTGCCGTTGTTGTGCGGTGAGCCCGGAGAGCGGCGTCGTCAACCAGATCCACGCCCCGGTCTCATGGCCACCCGGTCCGACCGGTTGTCGGCCGCCTCAGCCGGACGCAGGATGGAGGGGAGAGCCCAATCGGAGCGTGCGGCGAGCGGAGACCCTGCCATGCCCAAGATCCTGATCGTGACCGGAGACGCGGCGGAAGACCTCGAGGTGATGTACCCCTACCAGCGGCTGCTCGAGGAGGGGTACGAGGTGCACATCGCGGCGCCCGCCAAGAAGCGGCTGCAGTTCGTCGTGCACGATTTCGTCGACGGCTTCGACACCTACACGGAGAAGCTCGGGCACACCTGGGTGGCCGACCTGGCGTTCGCCGACGTCGATCCCGCGCAGTACGTCGCCCTGGTGCTGCCTGGCGGGCGCGCCCCGGAGTACCTGCGCAACGACCCCGAATGCCAGCGGATCGTGCGGCACTTCTTCGCCGAGGACAAGCCCGTCGCGCACCTGTGCCACGGCCCGCTGGTCACCGCCGCGGCCGGCGTGCTCTCCGGTCGGCGCAGCGCCGCCTACCCGGCGCTGGCCCCGGACGTGACGGCCGCGGGCGCGCAGTTCGTCGACGGTGAGGCCGTGGTCGACGGCATGCTCGTGTCCGGCCGGGCCTGGCCGGACCACCCGGCCTGGATGCGCGAATTCGTCAGGATCCTCCGCGCGAAGGCGCCGGCCGCGGGCTGAAACTACGGGTTCGATCCCTGCTCGGGGCGCGATTCGGCGCAGCTCTTAGACTTCCAGCCTCGGCGCCCCAGTAGCCCACGTCGCCGGCACACCGCCGTATCATCCGTGGGTCGTGGGTTCGAGTCCCACTCGCCCTACCGAGGTTGGACATCCGACCAGGCTCACGAGCTGCGTTTTCGTGGCGGCGACAGCTGTCGTGGCGGGTCTTTTCAGCAACTCTGCGATGGCGGAGCCTTGGGGTCTCCCGGCGGCCCGTGTCCGGGGATCGGGGCGGGCCGCCGGGGTCCTTGGCTTCTGTTCAGTTGTGGGCGGTCTGGCGTTGGTAGTGGCGGCGCCAGATGAGGCGGTAGACGGGGATGAGGCGGGGTACGGAGCGCAGGCCGGGGATGAAGGGGAGCAGCACGAATGCTGCGCCTAGCAGGCCCATTGTGCCCCAGACCAGGGCGTCGCCGTTGTCGGAGGAGTTGTAGGGCGCGATCTGGTACCAGAACGTGTAGGGGGCGAGCCAGGTCTGGCCGGGGTAGTCGCCCACCTCGTTCATCATGCCCCACTGGTCGCCGGCCAGGTGCTGGCCTTGCGCGTCGTTGGCGAGGTAGTTGCCGTCGGCGAGGAACAGGAGTGGGAGCGTGTAGTCGGTGTTGTAGAAGCCCTGCTCGGACATCAGTTGGCTGTCGAGGGAGCCGGAGCGGGCCTGGCCGAGCAACTGCTTGAGCAGGACGGGGACGGGGCCGGTGTTCGCGGTGGTCCACTTCTGCTGCTGGTCGGGGCCTGCGGATACGTACTCTGAGACGGCGCGCTGTACGGCGGCGGGTTGCGGGACGGCCTCGATCGGGGTGAGCACGAACGCTTGCGCCGTGTCGATGGGGTGGGTCACGCCGGCCGATTCCGCCAGTTTGACGGGTCCTAGTTGCTGGCCGGTCGAGGCGGTGTTGTACGGCGGTCCGTAGCCGGCGGTGCCGCTGGAGCCGGCGAGTTCGGCGAGTGCGGTGGCGGTGAAGTCACTCGGATCCGACTGCGCCCACGCGGCGATCGTGACCGGCTTCTCGTCCGGCGAGGAGAAGACACCGGCGAGTATCAGAGTCAGCACGGTCACCGCGCCGAGCGCCAGGACGAACTCCTTGACGAGGTCGTAGTGCCGGGAGCCGTACGCGTACGGATCCGGCTCGGCCGTCTTCATCTTCACGAGGCTCACGAGTCCTCACCCCGCTGCAACGGCGGGACGACCCCGTGACGGCGCACCAGCACGATGTGCGCGAGGACGACGACGCCGACGGCCAGCGGCAGCAGAGCGACGTGCCACAGCACCATCTGACCGAAGTTCATCACGTTGAAGTACGCGCCGACGCCGATGGCGTTGAGGCCGTCCTTCGCCTGCGTGGCAATCCACTGCGACTCGAAGTTCTGCTGGATCAGATAGCCGGTCAGCGCCGTGAACGCGCACGCGCCGAACGCGACCGCGCCGGTGATCCACGTCAGCGCGCGCCTGCCGCGCCACGCGGCCATGAAGAACTTGCCGACCAGGTGGATCGACATGAACGTCATCAGCAGTTCGACCGCCCACAGGTGGACGCTGTTGAGGTAGTGCCCGAACCCGGACACGTGCCACCAGGACGGCCCCTTGACCGCGAGCACGACGCCGCTGCCGATCACGACGCAGAGCGCGGTGAGGGTCAGCACGCCGAACACGTAGATCCAGGACTCGACGTACCTGGGCTGCCGGTCCGCCATCAGCTTCTCCAGCGGCAGATCGGTCTCGACCCGGCGGCGCAGGGCACCGGTCCAGCCGCCGCCCTCCGGCGAGGCGGGGGCGGCGGGCTTCTCGACGAGCTGGTCAGTCATCCTCGCCCCGCCTTCCCGGGAAGGGCAGCAGCAGGGCCGCGACGAAGGCGAGGAGGATGAGCACGATCATGAGCAGATTCGCTGCCGAGATCTGGATGAAGGACCAGCTCAGGTAGTGCCCCGGGCCGTTCAGGTCGACCGGGGCCGCGGTGACGTGGGAGGTCATCGGGCGCCTCCCGCGGATCGCGGGCGTGCGGATAGGGGCGGGCGGGTCACGCTCGTCATGGGTGAAGCTCCTTATGGGCGCCCGAACGCGGCGAATGTGGGTAGGCCGGCGTGTCGGGCGAAAGCGCGGCTCGACCGCGGACAGACCAGTCCGGGTCGGCGGCCGCGCGCGGATGTGGGCGAGCCGCGGCGGCATTCCCCCGATCCGTACCGAAAACGACCGGACGGTCGTCATCATGAACGGGGGAACGCCTGAAAAATACCGAGACCGGACAGCCCCGTCAATAAATCATTCCACTGACATGCAACTTCTTAACAATTCGAGCGGGAAGCCGCGAAGGTATTCGCACGGCGGCCGCAGAGTGTTTACGGTTGCGCCGTGGCTTCGATACTCTGCCGGGCCGCTGCGTCGCCGCCTCGAACCGCCGCGCGCACCGGCGCGATGCCCACCAGCGCGGCGTAGGTCACCGCGCCGATCGCGACGTGCATGACCATCAGGACGGCGACCGCGGTTCCGGGCTGCCCCAAGTAGAGCAGGTAGACGTCGGGCAGCAGCAGCACGAGCGTGACCAGGACCGCGAGCCTGGGGAACAGCCAGCGCGGGGCCGCGCACACGCGGGTGACGATCGGCCAGGCGATGCAGGCGATCACCACGCCGATCACGGTGAGCTTGCCGTAGTCCGCGAACTTGAAGTGCACGTATCCCTTCGTCGCGGGCCAGATCGCCACGCCGACGGCGACGATGACCGCGTCGGCGATCAAGGAACCCGCGATCGAGGCGGCGGACGCGATCAGCACTCGTACCGTGGCCGGCTGACGATGCGCGGGCGCGAAATCAATCCTGGCCAAAGACATAACCCACTTCACCATGCACGGCATCATAGCCACACCGGAGACCCCGCCGAATCATCCCGGAAGACGAGTCGCTGCTACTCCCTCAGATGGAGGGAGTAGCAGCGACAATTCGCGATTATTACAGATCTGCTGCGCGGCGTTCACTCACCGGAACTCGACTCTCGGTAGTGCTCGCGCCAGATCAGCCGGTAGACGGGGATGTAGCGCGGGATCGAGCGCAGGCCGGGGATGAAGGGCACGAACACGAACAGCAGGCTGAGCACCGCCATGGTTCCCCACACCAGCGCGTCGCCGTTGTCGGAGTGGTTGTACGGGGAGATCTGGTACCAGAACGTGTAGAGCCACAGCCAGGCCTGGCCGGGGTAGTTGCCGGTCTCGTTCATCATGCCCCACTGGTCGCCGGTGAGGTGGTCGTGGCCGGCGAGGGACTCGAGGTAGGAGCCGTCGGCCAGGAACAGCAGCGGCAGCGTGTAGTCGGACTGGTAGAAGGCGCCTGACTCGGTGAGCAGCTGGCCGTCGAGCGAACCGGCTTGGGCCTGGCTGAGCAGCGCGCCGAGCATGGCCGGGACGGGTCCGTAGTCGCCGGTCGTGACCTTGGCCGGGTCGCCGTTCGCCTTGTCCAACGCGTCGGAGTAGGCGCCGGTCCACGTGTTCTGCTGGGTGGCGGACGCGTTCGTGTACTGCGAGACGAGCGTCGGCTGCGCGGCCGCGAGCGGGCGAAGGACGAAGTCGTTCGCGGTGTCGATCGGCTTGGTGACGCCCACCAGGTTCGCCAGTGCGACGGGGCCGAGCTTCTGCCCCTGCGAGGCGTTGTTGTACGGCGGGCCGTACTGCGCGGTGCCGCTGGAGCCGTCGAGTTCGGCGAGCGCGGTGGCGGTGAAGTCGGCGCCGTCGGCCTTGGCCCAGCTCGCGATCGTGACCGGAGGCTTGTCCGGGGAGGAGAAGACCGCGGCGAGGGCGATCGAGAGCGCGAGCACCGCGACGAGCGCGACGGTGAACTCCTTGACCAGGTCGTAAGGGCGGGAGCCGAAGCTGTACGGGTCCGGCTCGGTGGTGCGCGGCTTGCGGCTCACGGCTGCTCCTCCTGCGTGGTCTCGCTCTTGAGCGGCAGCGGCGGGACGACGCCGTGGCGCCGGACCATCAGGATGTGCAGCACGACCAGGATTCCAACCACAGCCGGGAGCAGCACGATGTGCCACATCAGCATCTGGCCGAAGTTCATCGCGTCGAAGTACCCGCCGATCCCGACCGCGTTCAGCGCGTCCTTCGACTGGACGGCGATCCACTGCGAGTCGAGGTTCTGCTGGGCCAGGTAGCCGGTGAACGCCGTGCCGATCGAGCCGAGGAACGCGACCGCGCCGGTGATCCACGTCAGGGCCCGGCGTCCGCGCCAGGCGGCCATGAAGAACTTGCCCCACAGGTGGATCACCATGAACGCCATGAACAGCTCGACGCTCCACAGGTGCAGGCTGTTGAAGAAGTGCCCGGTCCCGGAGGCGTGCCACCAGGACGGGCCCTGGATCGCCAGGACCGCTCCGCTGCCGAGGACGACGAAGAACGCGGCCAGCGTCAGCACGCCGAAGACGTAGATCCAGGACGCGACGTATTTCGGCTGCGTGTCCGGCAGCAGCTTCTCGGGTGGAAGCTCGCGTACCGCGCGGCGGCGCACCGCGGCGGTCCAGCCGGAGGCCTCGGCCGGCTCGCTCGGGGCCTCGGCCTGCTCGCGGGTGCTCATCTGCGGCCACGCCCCTTCGGGAACGGCAGCAGCAGCGCCACGAGGAAGATCACGACCATCACGGCGACCACCACGAGGTTCGCCACGGACAATTGAATGACGCCCCAGTTCAGATAGTGCCCCGGACCGTTGAGGTCCACCGGGGCCGCGAGAACCGGCTGTACGTGCATGGACATCGATCTACTCGCTTTCCGGAAGTCGACCGCGGGATCATCGCCCCGAGTCTCGTCCCGGGAGAGCGATCGGTGCAGGGACGAAGGTCCTGCCCGCAGGCCGCCGAAGGCCCTGATGCGTGCCGCCTGATCAGCTGCTGAGCGAGAAGTAGCTCTCCTCTTCCTGGCTGTTGTGCAGGCGCAGGACGGCGTGCAGTCCGTACAGGCACGCGCTGAGGTCGTCGATCTGCTCGGGACGCAGCGCGCCGTGCTGATCGGCCAGTTCCAGGTGCGTGGCGATGCGCCGGGCCAGCCGGTCGATCTCGATGTGCGACCGGCTCATCGTCTCGGTCGCCTCCGGGCCGCCGAGGTGCGCGGCCAGCGCCGGGTAGAGCTGGTGCTCCTCGGCGTGCTCGTGCGGCAGGATCTGCTCGGTCAGCAGCCGGTCCACCTCGCGCACGGCGTCGAGGGCCCGCTCGGCGTCTCCGGCGGCCAGCACTCCGGCGGCTTCCCGGACCGAGTCGATGGCGTCGGTGAGGCCTTCGTGTTCCGCCGCGAACCGGTGGACGAGTTCCTCGGCCGTACCGGTCAGCGGCCTGCCGGCGGCCCGCCCCGGCACGAGTGCTCGCAGGGCGTTGAGGATGACCACGACGTCGATCCCCTCCTGCAGCAGCGCACCGGGCGCGGCGGGCAGGTAGCCGACCGAGGCGACGAGCATCGCGACGAGCGAGAGCGCCATACCGCCCGCGGCACTCTGCACGGCGATACGGCGCGAACGTACGGCGGCGTCCATCGCGTCGGCGAGCCGTGCGACGTGGTCGGTGGTCAGCACGACGTCCGCCGCCTCGGACGCCGCGGTCGAACCGCGCGCGCCCATCGCCACACCGACCTGCGCGGCGGCGAGCGCGGGGGCGTCGTTCAGCCCGTCGCCGACCATCACGGTCACCGCGCGGTCGGATTCCTCCCGTACGGCGGCGACCTTGTCCGCCGGGCTCTGCCGGGATCGGACCTCGTCCAGGCCGAGCAGCGCCCCGACCTCGCGCGCGGGCTCGGCCCGATCACCGGTCAGCATCACCAGCCGCGTGAAGCCGGCCGCACGCAGTCGGCGCAGCGTGTGCGGAGCGTCCGGGCGCGGCGGATCGCGCAGTAGCACGGCGCCGGCAAGCGTCCGGTCGACCGTGACCCACACGGCGGTGGCTCCGTCGAGCAGTGCGCGGTTGTCGACCGCACGCGCCCACGGCGGCAGTTCCGCGGTCGGCGTCTCGATCCGCCCGACGGAGATCTCACGTCCGCCGAGGTCGCCGGTCGTGCCGCGGCCGGGTTCCTCGATCACCCTGTCTGGCAACTCGATCCGTTCCTTGCGGCGCCGTGCCTCGCGCACGATCGCCTGGGCCAGCACGTGCGCGGAGACCTGGTCCACCGAGGCCGCGAGCCCCAGCACCTCCCCCGGCGCGAAGCCCGGGGCGGCCGCGGTCTCGATGACGCGCGGCCTGCCCGCGGTCACGGTGCCGGTCTTGTCCAGGACGAGCGTGCGCGCCCGCCCGAGCCGTTCGAGCGCCGCTCCGTCGCGCACGATCACCCCGAGCCGGGACGCGCGCGAGAGTCCGGAGACGATCGCCACCGGCGCGGCCAGCAGCAGCGGGCACGGCGTGGCCACCACCAGCACCGCCACCGCGCGAACGGCCGATCCGCCGATCAGCCAGGACAGGCCGGCGATCAGCAGGGACAGCGGCAGGAACCACGCCGCGTACCGCTCGGCCAGCCGCACCATCGGCGCGCGCTCCGAGCCGGCCTGCTCCGCCAGCCGGACGATCTCGGCGTACGTGCTCTGCCGCGCCGTCGCCGAGGCCGAGAGTTCGAACACCGCGCCCGCGTTGACCGTCCCGCTCCGGATCGGCTCCGCGGGACCGTACTCGACCGGCAGCGGCTCCCCGGTCAGCGCCGACTCGTCGAGCACCGCGCGTGCACCGATCACCAGGCCGTCCACCGGGACCACCTCGCCGGGCCCGACCAGGAGCACGTCACCGGTCTCGACCGCGTCCAACGGCACCTGCTCGACCTGGTCGCGGACCCGTCGACGGGCGGTTCGCGGCGCATGCTCAAGCAGCGCGCGCAGATCTCGCGACGCCCGCCGCTCGGCCGCCACGTCCAGCGTGCGGCCGCTGGCCAGCATCAACGCGATCAGCGCCCCGGCGAGGTACTCCCCGACCGCGAGCGTGCCCGCCAGCGCCAGCGTCGCGATCACGTCCACACCGGCATGCCCGCGACGCAACGCCGCGACCACCCAGACGATCGACGGCACGATCGCGATGACGGTACCCGCCGCCCAACACACGTGAGCCGCATCGTGGTTTCCGGCCCACCAGCTCACGCCGCCCGCGAGCAGTGCGGCGGCGGTCAGCGCCAGCAGCGCCGGTTCCAGCCACCGCTTCGCCCAAGCCCAGCGTGCGCGATCGCCGCCAGGTTCCACCGCGTCAGCCGCCATCAGTCGCTTCATAGGACGCTGGCCAGGATCAGCAGCGTGGCACAGGCGCCGAGCAGTATCGGGCAGACCTTGAACCAGATCACGGGGGTGCGCGCACCGGTCGCGGCGGTGAGCGCGGCGAGGGCGAGCAGGAATCCGGCGGTGACGCGGTAGACCCAGTCCGCCGCGCTCGTGCCGCCCGCGACCGCCGTGACCGTGACGACCACCGCAGCCAGGCCCCACATGGTGAAGGACTCGGCCAGCCATTCCTGCACGAGCACACGGCGGTTGTCCGCAGTCAACGGCTCGAACCCGGCCAGCACCTGGCGAGTGGGGATCGCGTGCGCGACACCCCACAGGCCGGTGACGGCCGCGGCGGTGTAGGCGAGAGCCTGCATGACTCCAGGCTCACCGGGGGCGGCGCCGGAGCGTAGGGTCCTACGTCCCGGCCGCGAACGAGGCGATCAGCGGTTCGTCGCCTGCTGTCACCCGGCGAAGCCGCCGGATGCGGTCAGCGCGGTGTCGTCGGAGGCGGTGCCGGTGATGTTGTAGGTGTCGAGTGCGAAGTCGTGGCCGCTTGCCGGGCGGTTGAACTGGAAGCCGAAGCGGTAGGCGGCGGGCTTCAGGGACTGGCCGGGCTTGAGGGTCACCTGGTACTCGAGGCCGCCGGGTACCCGGGTCACCTCGGTCTCGAGTTCGGCGGGAGCGATGGTGGTCCAGATGCCGGTCGAGGCCACGCTCGTGCCGCCGGAGACCGTGACGGTGATGTGCAGTTCTTTGATGGTCCTGGTGGGCGTGACGGTGAGGTTCTCCTGGACCCAGTACTCGGTGCTGTGCGTGTCCACGGATGCGGTCGCCGGCAGGTTCCCGGTTGAGTCGGCGGTTCCGGTTCCGGTCGCGGTGGTGGCGGCCGCAGTGGGGGACGTGGCGCCTTCGGTAGGCGTGTCGGTCGGGGTCGGTGGGGCTGCGGTCGTGATGGTCGCCGACGGGGAGGTCTTCGGCGAGGTGACGGGGACTACTGTGTGCGGCCTTGCGGAGACGGCGATGCCGACCGAGACGGCCACGGCTACTGTCGCCGAGGCGAGTACGGCGGCGATGCCGAGGGGGATCCCGAGCAGGCGCATGCGCATCGGGCCCATGACTCGGCGGCGCGACGTGCTGGGCGCGGCTCCATCGGCCGTCAGATGCTCGAATCTCGCGGTGATGCGGTCGAGGTCCGCATCGTGGCCCTGTGCCTGGCGCCGCAACTGGTCCGAGAGCCACGCGCCGTCGGGCTGCGAGTCGTTCGTGTGCTTCATCGGTTCGCTCCTTCGGTCGCGGACCGACGACGGCCGCCGTTCGCCGCGGCCGACGCCGTGCGCGAACCGCGTAGTTGGGCCGCGAGTTCCTCCAGTCCTCGGGAGCTCTGGCTTTTCACCGTGCCCACGCTGATGCCGAGCGTCGAAGCCGTCTCGCGCTCGGAGAGGTCATAGTAATAGCGCAGCACCACGCAGGCGCGCTTGCGGGCCGGCAGTCGCAGCAGCGCTGTCTGCAGGTCGACCGAAGCGTCGCTGTCCGGGTGCGGCGCCTGCTCGCTGCGGCCGCCGCTCCACAGCCGCCAGCTACGCCGCTCGCGCACCACGCGGTCGGTGCGGTTCGCGGCTATGTTGGCCGCGATCCGGCGCACGTAGGCAAGCGGCCGGTCCGCGGTGGAGACTCTGGCCCAGCCCTTCCAGGCCTCGGCCAATGCCTCCGCCGCGACATCGTCGGCCGCTGCGTGCTCGCCGATCAGCAGATAGGCGAAGCGCGCCAACTCGTTGTAGTGCGCGGCGAAGAACGCCGCGAACTCGGAGTCGGTGCCATGCGGCCGGCGACGCTCGCCCCCGCTTCCCCCATCCATCACCGGCGGAATATAGCAGGGGCGAGTTACTGGCTCGTCAACCATCAGCTGCGAGATCACCTTCGATGGTCAGTCGGTTGCGCCGGTCACCGTGGTGCCGTGCCTGGTGACGTGGTACGTGACGGTGGCACCGCTCCAGAGGTGGAAGGTGAGCGTCACCGGCGCGCCGTCGGTCAGCGAGTTCAGGAAGGCGGGTGTCAAGGTGATGCTGTTGTTCGCGTAGTCGGCCGAGAAATCGGTGGAGTACTGCTTGTACGAGGTCCAGGTGGCCGACCCGGCGTTGCTTCCGTTCGCGTAGACGGCCTGCATCGTGGACAGGACGTCGCCGCTCAGCTGACCGGGGATGCTGAACGAGTTCGTCGAGCCGGTGTGGGCGGGTAGCCACGGCCATGCGTACATCCGGACGTCGATCGACCAGGGCACGCCGGTGGAGAACCTGGCCTGGAGGGTGGCCGCCACGCCGTAGCCGTGGCCCTGCGTCAGTCGGGCCAGTAGGGCCGCGGTCAGCGTGAGCCGGTTGCCCGAGAGCGTGTAGTCGTGGCCTGCGACGAGCTTGGTGCTGCCGTCGTAGAGGCCTTCGAAAGTGGTCCCGTCGGGGTTCAGCGTCAGGCTCTGCGCGGTGGCCTGTCCGTACTTCGGCACGAACACCATGTCGGAGGAGGCGTTGCCCGAGTTCGTGGTCAGGCTCGTCGTCATCGCCGCGAACATGCTCGGGTCGATGAGCTGCATGGTGTTGCGGTTGAGGATCCGCGCGCCGTCGTCCCAGTAGCTAAGGGTCACGCCGTTGGCCCGCGCGTCCTGGCCGAGTGCTTCGAAGTACTTCATCGCCTCGCCGTGTTCGATCGTCCCCGGCTGGGCGTCGTCCTCGTTGAGCAGTCCGGCCTCACCGACGTACACGGGGATGCCGTGCGCGATGAAGTCGCTGTGCAGCAGGCTGAAGACGGTGTCCATGTCCTTGCTGGTGGCGCTGTCGAACGTCGTCTCGTCGGCGACGTTGACGGAGAACGGCCAGTAGCCGTAGTAGTGCACGCTGGCGATCAGGTGCGTGTCGTGCAGCGACTGGATCGTGGCGGCGAGATTGTCCATCAGCGGCTTCGACGGCGTGTCGATCGGCGTCGGCAGCAGCAGGTAGCGGGTCGCGTTGCCGCCTCCGGTGCCGCGCACGAGGTGGACGAAGTCGGTGTTCAGTTCGTTGAGCAGGGTCTGGATCTGCTGGGTGCTCGCGCCGGTGAACGTCGGCTCGTTGACGGACTCCAGCACCAGCTTGTTCGACTCGCCCTTGAACTCCGCGGCGATCTGCGTCCAGGTGGCATTGAACCGGGCCAGCACGCCGTTCGGGTTGCTTGGCATGGAACTGATCCACTGCCACGAGTCGTGGTGCACGTTGAGCACGACGTAGAGCCCGTCGGCGAGCGCCCAGTCCACCACCTGCTTCACGCGCGTCAGGTAGGCCGGGTCGACGGTGTAGCCGGGGGCCGAGCCCTGGTGGTTGCTCCACGTGACCGGGATACGGATGCTGCGGAAGCCGAGCGACTTGACCTTGTCGATCAGCGCCTTCGTGGTGGCCGGGTTGCCCCAGGCGGTCTCGTTCGGGACGGCGTCCAGGCTGTTGCCGAGGTTCCAGCCGGGCTGTATCGCCGCCCCGAACTGCAGCGCGTTCGCGGGCGCCGCCGAGGCCGAAGCCGACGACGGCGACGCGGGCTTGGCCGCCGTCGTGGCGGGATGCGTGGCGAAGGCGGTGCCCGCGACCACGAAGCTCGCGGTGACCAGCGTCGCCACGGCGCCCGCCAGCAGGCCCAGCCGCCGCTTGCCCGGCCTCGCGGTCCGGTGGAATGACTTCACGCTGCGTTCCTTCGGGGGTGTCTGTTGGGTTGACACCCCCTTGTGGCCGCGAGCACCCGAAAAGGTTGCCGTGCAATCCAAGGAATCTCAGGAATGCTCGGACCGGACCAACTGCAACGCCTGCTGCGGGAACCAGTCCCCTGCCGCGGGGTCGTTCTCTCCCCAGAGCGGGTCGAACAGGGCTTGGTCGGCCGCGTCGGTCGGCCAGCCGGGCTTGGTGTACGCCGCGTAGTCCCAGGCGCGCACGCCGCCGGCCGCGTCGCATTGGCCGTCGGACTGCCCGGGCGTCTTGATCCACAGGTCGGCATCGAGCAGCGGCACGCCGGTACTAGTGGTCGGTCGTGCACCGAGTCCGGCGCCGGGCGGGTTGCACCAGTTGCCTGAGGCGAGGGTGGAGATCACCGATGCCGACTGGTCGTAGGGCGCGGCGGCGTAGGCGGTCATCGGGTTCGGGCCGCGGCCGTTGCGGCTGGTGTCGACCACGTAGTGGGTGCTGGCGACCGCGGATCCCATGTTGGCGGCGTACCACGCGGTGGTCAGGCCCCAGGTGGAGAAGTCGCCCTCGGTCGCCGGGTAGTACTGGCTGGCGCAGTCCGCGGGCAGGCCGTATGCCCAGCTCGACGGGTCGGTGACCATGGCGACGCAGTCCGATATCCACTGCCCGTAGTCGGTCGAGGCGGCATCCGTCTGGTAGTTGGAGACGTTGAGGAAGAAGCCCTGCGCCCGCTGCACCCCGGCTTCCAGCAGCCGCTGCGTGATGGTGCCGACGGACTGCCAGGCGCTGTTCGTGCCGTCGAGGTAGACGCTGGTGTTCGGCCGGGCTTCGAGCGCGTCCACGGCGTAGCTGATCTCCGCGATGCGGTCGGCGTCGGTGAACGGATAGCTGCTCGAACCGTAGCCCGCGCAGTTCGACGGGAGGTTGCCGAGGGCGTCGGGCTCGACGATGACCACGGCGCGCTGGTTGCCGATCCCGGCCGCGAACGCGGAGATCCACGCATCGTAGGCGGCCGCGTCGGTCGCGCCGCCCGCCGAGTACTGCGCGCAGTCGCGGCCCGGAACGTCGTAGGCCACGAGCACGGGCACGGCGTGTTCCAGTGCTGCTTCGACCATCGTCGTGCGCACCTGGGAGCGGACCTGGGCGTCGGTGCCGTCGGTGAACCACACCGCCTGCGACGTGGCCTCCATCCGGGTGATCAGCGCGGCATCCGAGAGGTCGCCGGACTCGGCCAGGTGCAGGGCTTGCGTGAGCGAACCGTCGGCGGGCGGCGGCACGAACAGCCGGGTGCCCGCGTTCAGGGCGTGGCTTCCGGCCGGGGTCGATGCGCTCGCGACGCCCGGGGCCGCGATCGCCACCAGCGCGGTGACGATCGCGGCGGCTACGGATATACGTGGTCTGTCAGACACCGGTGATAGTCCATTCGTTGTTCGTGCTGGAGTTCGGCGTCCAGAGCACGGTCGTGGACCCGTTGGCGGTGGATCCGGCGCCGTCGAGGGCGGTGCCGGTGCCGCGGTTGACGATCTGGTAGCGGCCGCCGCCCACGCTGTTGAGACTCCACTGCTGGTTGTTGCCGCCGTTCCACGTGGTCTGACGACAGGGCGCGCCGTTCGCGGTGTTGCCCCAGCTGTCGGCGACCATGCCGTTCGTGTTGTTGACGATGCGGTAGTAGCCGTTGCCCAGCGCGACGAACTGCCACTGCAGGTTCGTGCTGCCGTCCCACGTCCACTGCTTGAGGTTCGAGCCGGACGCGACGCCGCCGCCGCTGTCGAGCACGAGTCCGCTCGTGGCGTTCGCGATCTTCACCCACGAGCCCGTCACGACCGGGTTGAGCGTGGGGATCGGGCCCTTGAAGGTGAGCTTGAACGTGTAGGCCAGCGCGTTGAAAGGCGGGTTCGAGGACGGCATCGTGATGTGCAGTCCCCCGCCGTCCTGCGTGTACGTCGGCAGGTTCGTGTAGCTGCCCACCGCGTTGTTGATCAGCTGGATCGACGCGAGGCTGCTCAGGTTGATCTGGTTGGAGCTCAGCGTCGTGATGGTCGTGGTGCCGCCCTGCCAGCCGAGCGTGGTCGCGTAGAGGACAGTGTTGTCCTGGCTGCGGGTGAAGCGGATGTCCTGCGGGGTTCCCGCCTTCGGCCCGGCGAAGGAGCCGCCGCCCATCGCGGTCGGTCCCTCGCCGTAGCTGGACCAGGCGCGCGTGGCGTAGATCGACTCGCCGAACCGGCCGAGCCAGTCGCCCATCCCGAGCAGCAGCGACTGCTGGTCGGCCGGAATGGTGCCGTCCGCCATCGGGGCGATGTTCAGCAGCAGGTTGCCGCCCTTGCTGACGTGGTCGATGAGCGAGTGCAGCATCGTCTTGGTGTCGTACAGGCTGATACCGGTGACGTAGCACCACGTGGACGCCGAGACGCTGTCGTCGGTGAGCCAGTACGGGGTCAGCAGGCTGCCGGCGCCGCCGCGCTCGTAGTCGAAGACCTCGCCGAGCGTGTCGAAACCGTCCTTGTACGTGGCGACCACGTCCTTGTTCCAGGACACCGCCGCGTTGTAGTAGTCGGCCAGGAACTGCAGCCGGTAGTTCTCCTGGACGCCGCTGAGGTCGAAGTCCTGCCAGATCAGGTCCGGCTGGTAGCCGGTGATCACCTCGTGCAGCTTGTTGTACCAGAGCAGGTTCTCGGTGGCGGTGCCCTGCTGGCCGAACAGGATGCGCAGGTTCGGGTCGGACTGGTTCGGCACGTACTGGTAGTAGCCGAGAAAGTGGTAGGCGTGGTGCAGCGAGCACATGAACTTCAGGCCCTGCGCGCGGATCGCCTGCGCGTGCAGGCTCAGCAGGTCGAGCTTGGGGCCGCGGGCGACGGAGTTCCACGGGTTGGCCTGGCTGTTCCACATGGAGAAGCCGTCGTGGTGCTCGGCGACCGGACCGGCGAAGCGCGCGCCCGCGGCCTTGAACAGCGCCGCCCACGCGTTCGGGTCCCAGTTGCCGCCCTGCGAGGCGAGCTTCGGCGCGAACTGCACGTGGTTCCCCGACTTGTCCACGCCGCCGTCGATGAAGAAGCTGTACGGCCACACCGAGGGATCGCCGTACGTGGCGATGTGGTGCTGGTTCTCGATCGAGCCGGAGTTGTACATGTTGCGCGGGTACCACTCGCTGCTGAACGCCGGAACGCTGAAGGCGCCCCAGTGGTAGTAGATGCCGAACTTCGCGTCCTGGAACCAGGTCGGGGCCGGCGGGTGCTGGTCGACGGAGGACCAGGCGGCGGTGTAGCTCTGCGGGCCGGTGTTCGCGGCGGCCTCGGGGGCGAATCGCAGCAGGCCGAACGTGGTCGCGGCACCGGCTCCGGCCACCAGCAGCGTGCGGCGGCTGATCGGCAGCGATGCCGAGGGGGATGACATGGCGGGATTCCTCTCCGTGGGTGGGCAGCGCGTGGTGGCGTAGCGGTCCGGACTCCCGGCGGCGGCTAGGGAGTCCGGACCGCGGCTGATCGGAGCGCGACGGCAGACCTTCAGCCGGTCAGCCGCGCGTCCACTTCTGGTTACCGCCGCCATTGCAGGTCCAGAGCTCGAGCAGGGTGCCGTTGGCGGTTCCGGCGCCGGTCGCGTCGAGGCACAGGCCGGACTGCGTGCCGGTGACAGTGCCGTTCGAGTTGAAGGTCCACTTCTGGTTCGCGCCGCCGGTGCACGGCCAGATGTCGACCTTCGTCCCGGCGCTGGTGCCCTGGCCGCTGGCATCGAGGCAGTCGCTGCCGTACACCCGCAGTTCGTCGGCCGCGGTGTACGTCCACTGCTGGTTCGAGCCGCCGTTGCAGTCCCACAGCTCCACCTGCGTGCCGGAGGTCTGGCTCGCGCCGGGCACGTCGACGCAGCGTCCTGACGCGGTGCCGACGATCGTGCTCGTACCGCCGCCGGTTCCGCCGCCGCTGCCGGGCGTGATCGACAGGTTGTCGAACTGCGCAGTCTCACCTTGGCTGGTGGCGTAGCCGATCTGCCCGGCGCCCCACGTGGAGTCGTTCGCGGTGCCGACGGTCGCGCCGTCGACGGAAGCGGTGATGGTGCTGCCCGCGAACGTGAGGGCGAGGGTGTGCCACTTGCCGGTGCCGAGCGCGGTGGTCGTGCCGCTGGCGAGCGTGGTGACGTTCCCGTTCGTGTTCGAGTCCAGGATCGACCACGCGCCGGTGTCGCTGACGCGCAGATGGTAGGCGTTCAGTCCGGCCGATCCGGTGTACGACTGCGAATTCGCCCGTCCGATGAGCTCGGCGTATCCGGACTTTTCGAGCATGACGTCGGAACTGACGGTGTAGTTGCTCCAGCTCAGGTCGCCGAACAGGGTGTGCGGGTCGGAGAGCGTGTCCCAGGTGATCGGGGCCTGCGCGCTCATCTGGCGCACGCACTGGCCGCTGCGTCCGCCGCCGCAGTTCACGATCTCGAACGCGCCCTGCCAGTCCATCAGGTACTTGGCCTCGCTGCCGACGGTGTCGCCGTCGAAGGAGTCGCTGTACGGAAGGCTGAGCGTGCCCTGCGCGGGACTGGCCGCGGTTCCCTTCCCTTGGCCGGTCGTGGTCGTCAGCGAGTAAACGTACCCGGGCTGCACGGTCAGGCTGAAGCTGCCGCCGGACGGGGTGATGTCGGTGGTGTGCACGAAGTAGTCGGAGGAGTTGCTGGAGTTCACGTTCGTGGCCCAGACGTGCACCTGGCCCGTGGACAGCCCGCCGGTGACATTGAAGTTGAGCGTCTGGGCGCTCGTGGCGTCCATGGTCTCGATGATGGTCGAGTAGTCGCTGTTGTTCGGGGACTTCAGCGACACGTAGCTTCCGTTGTTCCGGTTGCCGCCGATGTAGCCGTCGGAGGAGTTGAGGTACTGCCAGCCGGGTGCGGTGAACTGCGTGGTCTGGGCCATCACCCAGGCGTTCTTGCCGATCGAGTAGTAGCCGGACCACGGTTGGGGCGCGAGCGCGAGGCCCATCGTGGCGTACGGCAGGTTCGGGGTGATCGCCGCGACGATCGGCCAGTTGAGGTACGCCGTCATCCCGCCGTCGATGTATCCGCGGTTGATGCCGCGTGCCATCGCCTGAGCACCCGCGTTGTAGTCGTCAGAGCCGTTCTCGCTGGCCCACAACGGTTTCCCGGAGGAACTGGCCGCCGACGGCACCGTGCACGTGGCCTGCGACGAGCGGTAGCCGCACGGATAGTGCGCGCCGAGCACACCGACCGACGCGGCGAACGTCGAGTTGCTGTCGACGTCGTTCGCGATGGTCCAATCGGAGTCGGCGCCGACGATCGTGACGCCGGAGTACCCGTCGGCGTTCAGGGTGCTGCGAAGCTGCTCGTACCAGGCGATGTTGTAGCCGCGTTCGTTCCAGCCGCCGAGATAGTCGATGGTCAGGCCGTGCGACTTGGCACAGCCGAGCCAGGACACGAGATAGTTGATCATGTCGGTGGACCAGAAGTTGCCGTTGCCGATCCAGCCGGGCGCTCCCCAGGCGAGGCCGTAGAGCTTGATGTTCGGGTTGCGGGCCTTCGCCTGTTCGGCGAGCCAGAACTCGTACCCGACATTGCAGTTCACCGTGCCGCGCACGTGCTCGATGCTCGGCTCGGCGCCCGACGTGGAGTTGGTGTCGCCGCCGATCTCGATCTTGAGCATCTGCGTCGAGGCACCGTAGTCGGGCTTGAACAGGTAGTCCAGGATCTGGCTGCGCTCGGGGTCGGGGTAGTCGATCAGGAGTCTGCTGTTGCCGCCGCCTCCGCTGATCGCACCGACGCCGTCGAACGTCTTTCCGCCGGACGCGCCGTTGATCGTGATCGAGGTCGCGGCCTGGGCGGGCGTGGCGACGGAGGCGACGATGCCGGTCGCGACCAGGAGCGCGCCGAGGAGCGCCGCGGTGGTGGTGCGCAGGCGTATGCGGAGTCTGGTCATCCGAGGCTCCACTGCTGGTTCGACCCGCCGTTGCAGGTCCACAGTTCGGCGAGTGCTCCGTCAGCGGTCGAGGCCCCGGTCACGTCGAGGCAGAGTCCTGACTGAACGCCGGTGATGGTTCCGTTGCTGTTGATCGTCCACTGTTGGTTCGTCTGGCCGTTGCAGGACCAGATGATGACCTTCGTGCCGTTGGTGGTGCCCTTGTTGTTGGCGTCGAGGCAGAACGTCGAACCGCCGACGGTCGCGCTGAGACCGTTCGAGGATGTGTGGGTCCAGGTCTGGTTAGCCGCTCCGCTGCAGTCCCAGATCTGCAGCTGAGTACCAGCCGTGGTCGAGGAGTTCGGATCGTCCAGGCACTTGCCCGCACCGACCGCATGCAACTCACCCGCGCTGCCGCCGCCACCGCCGCCGCTACTCGAGCCGCCGACTCCGGCCTGCGCGATGACCTGCTGGGCTCCGGACGGCCAACTGGTGCCGCTGACCTGGACGTTGTTGCTCAGCACGTTGTTGTGCGGCGAGCCGGTGGCCACGTTCGTCGCGCCGCCGTTGTACCAGTTGTTCGAGAACGTGCTGTCGTCGGTGTTGTTGTTCGCGTTGGCGTTGGTGAACGCCCAGACTCCGGTGTCCTGTACGACGTTGTTCGACAGGGTCACGTAGCGCGAGCCCTCGTCGAGGTAGAGCCCGACAGTGTGCTGATTGTCGTAGATGTAGTTGTCGTAGATCACGGCGCCGGGGTTGGCGGACAGGTTGTAGATGCTGCCGCCGTCGTGGAAGAGCTTCTTCGTGCCGTGCACCAGGTTGTAGGAGACCACGGTGTTCTTCAGCGTGGTCGGCGTGGTGTAGATCGGCTGGTAGTTGTAGGTGCCCCGGTTCACGTAGTCCTGGCTGCCGCCCGGGTCGTTGATGCCCCAGCCCCAGCCGACGTCGATGCCGTCGTACGGGAGGTTCGTCACCTCGTTGTGTTCGATGTCGGCGTGCGTGACGTAGGTGGAGAGGATGCCCGCCATGTCCTTGTAGTCCTCGGCTACTCCACTGACCAGGTTGTTCGTCAGGGTGATGTTCTGGTCGGTCATCGCCGTGTTCGACGGGTGGTGGGCGTTGGGCTCGACTCCGCCGACCACGATGCCGGAGCCCGAGTCGTCCGTGAACGTGTTGTGGTCGGCCGTGATGCTCGAAGCGCCGAGGCCCGTGCCGGAGGCGACCGCGTCGTTGTCCTGGCCGATGCCCAGGCCGATCTCACCGAGGTGGGTGAACGTGTCGCCGGTGAAGGCGATGTTCGAGGCCGCCGACACCTGCACCGCGGCGGGGGCCTCGTTCCACGAGTTGCGGGTGGCCTCGAACAGCTGGCAGCCGGACTGGCAGGAGCTGAGGAAGTTCGAGGGCTGCTGGTAGGTCTGCGCGAGGAACGTGCCGGACTGCTGGTCGGCGTACCCGATGCCGGTGCTCGGCGTCAGCCAGGTGGTGTGCTCGAAGGCGAGGCCCTGGAAGGCGATGTTGTGGGCGGGGCTGCTGTAACTACCGGAGATCTGCAGCAGCGAGGTCAGCCGCGGCAGCTCCACGTCGTGGCTCGCCGGGTTCCAGCCGGAGGGCGCCTTGTAATACAACTCGCCGGCCTGCGGGTCGAGGTACCACTGGCCCGCGTTCTTCAGGAACGAGTACGAGTTCTCCAGGTAGAGCTGGCCGCCGGCGAACGGGCTCGCGAGCGTGTCGTAGCCCCAGTTGTTGTTATCCCACGCGGGCTGCTGCATCGTGATCGCCGTGCCGCTGATCGACTGGACCGGGACGTACCGGTCGGTGAACGAGTTCTGGCTCTCCAGCTCGATCCGGCTCTGCTCCGGGAGGGTGGCCAGGTAGTCGAGCGCGGAGTTCTGGATCGTCATGCCGCTGCTCGTCATCGACACGTCGCTGCGGTTGATCGCGATCGAGGCGCGCGGAGCCAGAGCGCCGTCCACATACAGCTGACGGGAATCGGCGCCGGTGGGCACCGACGCCGCGTAGATGTTGTTCGCCGAGTCGTGCAGCGTCCAGCCGGTGACCTGCTGCCCGCCGGAGACGACCGGGCTCGCGCCGGACGCGGCCTGCCATCTGACGGTGTATCCGTTGCTGCCCGAGTCGGCGGCGCCGAACACGAGCGGGGCGGAGAGCCGGTAGGTGCCGCCGGCGAGCTGCACGACGACGTCGCCGCTCATGTTCCCGTCGATCGCCTCGACGGAGGTCTTCGCCTGCGGCAGCGAGCAGGGAGCGGACGAGCTGCACGCGGTGCCGCTGCCGGTGGGCGAGGCGTAGAGGGTGGTCGTCGTGGCCGCCTGCGAGATCGCGGGCGCGGCGCCGAGACCGGCCAGTGCCAGGGCCGCCACCAGCATTGCTTTCGCGGGCAGGGCGCGGCCGGGCCGGGGTGGGTGCGACGTCATCGTCAGAGCCCTTCTTCCCAGGGGAAAGACGTGCCGAATGTGTACGACTTTTGTGGGCGTGGGTCTAGACGCAGGAAACTCCCGGTCGCGCCGGGTGTCAAGAGACGCGACAGCCGTCCGACGCCGCCCGAACCGGCCGAGCTGGCCGGATAGGTGTGACTGATTCTGAAAGTTTCACGCGCGCTCCCGAAGCGATCTGGACCCGCGCGTCCGGCGATTGACCGAGCCGCGACCCGGCCCTACGATCCCGCTCGATTCAATGCACTGAATCGATTCCCCGCTTCGGACCCGTTCCCGCCCAGGGACGATGAGTCTGAAGCTTTCCCTTGATCACGAAGCATCTGCGACGACGGAGGGCTTCATGCCACTGACCCACACCACGATCCGACGGCGCGTCACGCTGCTCGCCGCCTTCCTGTTCGCGGCCCTGATCGCCCTGTCGATCTCGACCGCGAACGCGCCGCGCGCCAACGCCGCCACGGCGCTTCCGTGCGACATCTACGCCGCGGGCGGCACGCCGTGCGAGACCGCGCACAGCACCACCCGCGCCCTGTTCGCCGCCTACGACGGTCCGCTCTACCAGATCCAGCGGGCCTCGGACGGCAGCTCGCTGAACATCGGGCTGACCGCGGCGGGCGGGGTGGCCGCGACCGCCCCGCAGGTCTCGTTCTGCGCGGGCACCACGTGCACCATCACCAAGATCTACGACCAGACCGCCAACCACAACGACCTGCCGATCTCCTGGGGCGGCTTCTGGAAGGGACCCGGGCCGAACGGCGCCGACGTGGGCGCGAACGCGATGGCGCTGCCGCTCACGGTCGGCGGCCAGGCGGCGTACGGCGTCAAGGTCACCGGCGGCGTGGGCTACCGCGTCGACAACGCGAAGGGCGTGCCGACCGGCTCCGCGCCCGAGGGCGTGTACATGGTGACCTCGTCGAACTCCGTCGACCAGTACTGCTGCTTCGACTACGGCAGCGGCGAGAACTCGCACACCGACACCGGGAACGCGACCATGAACGCGATCGAGTGGGGCACGGCGTGCTGGTTCGGCGGCTGCACGGGCAGCGGTCCGTGGGTCGAGGCCGACCTCGAGAACGGCATGTACAGCTCGAACACCGGCCCGAACCAGTCGGGCTACACCGGGGTGAACTTCCCCTTCGTGACCGCGATGGAGAAGAACAACGGTACGAGCAACTTCACCCTCAAGTACGCGAACGCGGACAGCGGCGGGCTGACCACGGGCTTCTCGGGCCCGCTGCCCAACGGCTATTCGCCGATGAAGACCGACTCGTCGATCCTGCTGGGCACCGGCGGCGACAACAGCAACAACGGCATCGGGTACTTCTTCGAGGGCGCCGTCACCGCCGGGTATCCGTCCGACGCCACCGAGGCGGCGGTCCAGGCCAGCATCGCCGCGGCGGGCTACTCGTTCGGCGGCTCGACGGGTGGCGGCGGCACCGGCGCGCTGCACGCGGTCGGTGCGGGCAAGTGCCTCGACGACCCGAACTCGACGACCACCGCCGGCACCCAACAACAGATCTGGGACTGCAGCGGCCAGCCGAACCAGACCTGGACCCACACCTCCTCCAACGCCCTCAGCCTGACCGTCGGCGGATCCACCCTCTGCCTCGACGCCAACAACAAGGGCACCACCAACGGCACCAAGGTCATCATCTGGTCCTGCAACAGCCAAACAAACCAACAATGGACCATCAACAGCAACGGCACCATCACCGGAGCCCAATCAGGACTCTGCCTCGACGTCACCGGAGCATCCACCGCCAACGGAGCACTCGCCGAACTCTGGACCTGCAACGGCGGCAGCAATCAGCAATGGAAGCTCAGCTAGCGTCCTGAGGACTCCACTTCCTGCCGGAGCGGGCACCCACCGCTCCGGCAGGACCGTTTTTCAGCCGAAGACGCGGCGCTGAATCTCGCGCCGATAGTCCTCGAGCGTGTTGTCCAGGTGCGCGGCGGCCGCCTCGGCCGCCCTTTCGGCGTCTCCGTCGCGGATCGCCTGATAGATCGCGTCGTGCTCGGCGAGCGCGCCCTCGGCGTGGCCGCCCAGGGTGCCGCGCAGGCCGATGGTGCTGGACTGGCGCTGCAGGCGGCGCGCCTCGCGCACGGCGGTGATGAGGAAGGGGTTGTGCGCGGCCGCGGCGATGCCGAGGTGGAACTCGTCGTCCCCGCGGTCGAACAGCGCGGTCTCCCCGGTGCGGTACCCCTCGTCGCACAGCTGCGCGGCCGACCTGATGACGCGCAGCTCGGCGGGGGTGGCCCGGTCCGCGGCCAAACGGCTGGCCGCCACCTCCTGCACCCGGCGGAACTCGAAGAGCATGTAGACGTGGTCGAGGTCGGTCGGCAGGAAGAAGCCGCCCCAGCGCGCGGAGCCGAGCATCCCCTCGTCGTCGGCGACGAACAGGCCGCGGCCCTTCTGCGCGCTGATCCGGCCGAGCGCCGAGAGGATCTTCACGGCCTCACGCACCACCGTCCGGCTGGTGCCGAGCCGCGCCGCCAGCTCGTTCTCGGTGGGCATCCGGTCGCCGGGGGCCAGCTCGGACTCGGCGATCAGCCGCAGGATCTGCTCGGCCGCCACCTCGTAGCCGGGTCGATACGTCGCGGGCTCGAGCGCGGCCTCCCGCTCGCCGCGCGCCTGCTCTGCCGCCGTCGTCGGCTCGGACGTGCCGTCCACCAGCCAGCCACCTCCTCGTTCCTGACTTCACGAGAAGTATGGCGCACGCGGCGGGACGGCGGCCCGGGCTGTACCCCGCGCCGCCGCCGCCCCGTACCCGGCACGTCACCTGGGAGTGAAATCCTGGTTCGTTCCCGGGGCGTTCTTGCACGGCCACTGGTCGAGCTGCTGACCGAGGGTGGAGACCGCCCGGTAGACGTCCAGGCACAGGCCGCTGTTCTGGTTGCGGAACTCGTAGCTGCCGTCGGACTGCTGGATCGGCTGCCACAAGGCGTCCGCCGCGCTGCTCGTCGGCTCCTGCACGATGTCCGCGGTGCCCTGGGCCGTGGAGCCGTTCGCGACAGTGACAAACTCGCCGGAGTTCTCCGCCTGCAGTACGCCGTAGCCGCCGGACGCCGGCACGAACTGGAACTGCTGGTTCGTCTGGCCGTTGCACGTCCACTGGTCGATCGCCGCTCCCGCGCTTCCCGAGTCGCCGTAGACGTCGGCACACAGGCTGTCGCTGCCGACGACGAGCTGGTGGTAGCCGGACGGGTATCCGGTCGAGGCGCCGGCCGGGGTCAGGTAGACCGCGAACGCGTCGTGCGAGGCCTGGAAGGTGAACGGCACGGTGATCGAGCCGCCGGAGGTGCTCACGCTCTGGCTGTAGACGGTGAGCGGCGCGGTGAGCGGCGCCTGGTCGGGGATCCGCTGGACCGTCACGTTCACCGCGCCGGAGCCGGCGAGCCAGGGGACGGCCGAGAATCCGCTGAAGGTGACCGACGCGGCGCCGGTGTACCCGTTCGAGTCGCCGACGATGGCCACGGCGCGCTTGGCGGAGCTGTCCTCCGAGGCGGAGATCGCGGTGCTGCCCACCTGGCCGGACGTGCCGACGAGGGTGCCGGTCATGTCCGCGTAGTCGCGCATCGCCCACCAGTTGCCGGTCGGCTCCCACGTGCCGTTCACCTGCGTGAGCACGCCGGTCAGGTTCGGGGTGACGCAGCAGACCCAGTTGCCGCGCATCGCGTTGGTGTATCCGGACTGCGCGAAGCGGGCCAGGTACCACGCGGTGACCCCGGCGGTCTGCCGGTCCGCCGGCTGGTACTCGTTGGCCGACAGCGGCACCTGTCCGATGCCCGCCGCGGACACGTCGGAGTCGATCGCCTGGGAGACGGTGACCGGGTCGTCCACGTCGCCCTCGTCGTGGTTGGTGATCATGTCCGGCACCGTTCCCGCGCTCTTGACGTGCGCGAGCCAGGTCTGCCACTGGCTCTGGCGGCTCTGCGGGGTGTAGGCGAAGTCCGGGCCGACGATCTGCGCGTTCGGGGCGATGCGGCGGATCTCCTTGTAGGCGGTGTCCCACATCTGGAAGTACTGCGTCGTGTTCACACCGCGCGGCCAGAAGATGGAGATGTCCGGCTCGTTGAAGATGTCGTAGGCGAACTTCAGGCCGGTGGCCTGCAACGCGCCGACGGTGTCGTCGATGAACGTGACCCAGTTCGAGCAGTTGCCGTTGTCGCACGGGTAGGTCGTGTTCGAGGGCTGACCGCCGTTGAGGCCGTACAGGTCGCTGAGCAGCATCTGGTACTGCGCGTGGTACGGGGCCTGAGTCAGCCGCTTGGCCTCGGCGACGATGGAGTCGATGTCGGCCTGCGTCGCCGAGCCGAAGGTGTAGTCGTCCTTGACCCAGCCGCCGGAGAACCAGCCGCCGCCGCGGAACGCGGTGATGTTCAGCGGCTGCAGGTACTGGTCGCTGGGCTGCGTGCCGTCCTCGCTGATGCCGTACAGGAATCCCTCGCCGACGCCGGTCGAGGGACCGCGGGTGGCGGACAGGTCGACGCTGAGCGACTCGGCCGCAGCGGTGGCGGCGTGGCCGGCGGTCGGTGCCAGGCCGGTCAGGGCGAGCGCGAGGGCCGCGGCCAGGGCGGCGAGCACCAGTCGTACAGGTCTGTTTCGCGTGCGCATGGGGGATCCTCCTGCGGTTGCGGCCACGGCGTTGGGGCGACGCGTAGGGCGGCGGAGCGGCCGCACCCGAGTCGAACCGATTGCGCGAATCGATTCGCCTCATCGGTTCGACCGGGATGCTAGAGCCGGAGTAGAGGGACGTCAACAGCCATCTGACAGAATCAAGGGTCAGTGCTCAGGGAGCGAATCGATTCAGCTGAGGCTCCATTGCTGGTTACCGCCGCCGTTGCACGTCCAGAGTTCGGCGAGCGCTCCGTCGGCGGTCGAGGCCCCGGTCACATCGAGACAGAGGCCTGACTGGACGCCGGTGATAGTTCCATTGGAGTTGATCGTCCACTGCTGATTCGTCTGGCCGTTGCAGGACCAGATGATGACCTTCGTGCCGTTGGTGGTGCCCTTCGCGTTCGCATCCAAGCAGAACGTTGATCCGCCGACGGTCACGCTGAGACCGTTCGAGGACGTGTGAGTCCAGGTCTGGTTAGCCGCTCCGCTGCAATCCCAGATCTGCAGCTGAGTACCAGCCGTGGTCGAGGAGTTCGGATCGTCCAGGCACTTGCCCGCACCGACCGCATGCAACTCACCCGCGCTGCCACCGCCACCGCCGCCGCTGCTGGAGCCGCCTAGGGCCGCGAGTGCTGCGTTGAACGAGGGCTTGGGCTGGTAGTTCTGGTCGAACATCGTCGCCGCGCCGTAGCCGGGGAAGGTGCCGGGAATCCACGAGTCGGGATCGCCCACGCCCCACTGCGAGACACCGACGCAGCGGGAGACGGCCAGGCAGTCCTTCACGACGTTGCCGTAGTCGGTGGCCTGCTGCTGGAGCGCGGAACTGGAGGCGGGCAGCTGGATCCGGTCGTCGAGCTCGGTCACCGCCACGTCCAGCCCGAGGTTCGCGAAACGCTGCATGTTGGCCTGCATGTCCGAAGGCACCTGGCCGGCGATGAAGTGGCTCTCCAACCCGATGCCGTTCAGCGGCACGCCCTGGGCCAGCAGCGACTGGGCGAGGCTGTACATCGCGTTGCTCTTCGCGTTCTCGCCCTCGATGTTGTAGTCGTTCAGGTACAGCTTCGCGTTCGGGTCCGCGGCGTGCGCGGTGCGCAGCGCGTCGGCGATGTAGCCCGAGCCCATCGCGTTGTAGAACGGGTCCGCGACGAACGAGCCGTCAGCGTTGAAGGGCTCGTTGACCACGTCCCAGGAGTACACCTCGCCCTTGTAGTGGCCGACCTCGGTCGTGATGTGCGCCTGCATCGCGCCCTGCACCTGGCTGGACGGCAGGCTCGACACCCAGGACGGCAGCTGGTTCTGCCACACGAGATTGTGCCCGCGCACCCGCATGCCGTGCGCGGAGGCGTAGGAGACGATCTGATCGCCCGGCCCGAAGTTGTACGAACCGTTCGACGGCTCGGTGGTGTCCCACTTCATCTCGTTGCCCGGGGTGACCATGTCGAACTGCGCGTCCGCGACGTTCAGCAGCGTCGAGTTGCCGAGGTTCCCGTCGGTCAGCGCGGTGCCGAAGTAGCGGCCGTCCGCCACGGCGGCCGCCTTGAGGGTGGTGGCGGACGCGGCCGAGGCGGGGGCCGCGCCCGCCGTCGCCGCACCGGTCGCGGCGAGGGCCAGGGCGGCCGTGAGCCCGGCGAGGGCGCGCGGCCGCGGACGTATCAGTGTTTTGAGAGAGAGCATCGTGAAACCCTTCGCGGACTGTGCTGCACGGAAGGCGGATGTGAACGCGCCGTCGCCGCCCGGCGCGGTCAGCCCCGGCGCGGCGCCGACGGGCTGTGCGACGCAGGAAACCCGGGCGAGACGGGGACGTCAAGGGCGGCTGAAACTTTCACGGCGCCGACGCGGCACACCTGTGCCTTCACGGTGCACGGGGCGGAAAACGGCACCGGTCCTTGACAGCCGGAGGCGGCCGGTCCAACGTCGCCACCCGCAGCACCCCGGGCGCCCGCCGGTTTTCCCCGCTCCATCCGGCGCCCAAATTGTTAACGCTAACACAATTGAGTCGATCCTTGATATCCACCACAGGAGACAACTGGTGAGAATGACGCTTCCCACCCATCCCGGCACCCGCGTGTTCGCCGCGGTCGCGCTCGCCGCCGCAGCGCTGACCGGCTACGCGGTGGCGGCCGCTCCCGCGCAGGCCGCGACGCAGGGTCCGTGCGACATCTACGCCGCGGGCGGCACCCCGTGCGTGGCCGCGCACTCGACGACCCGGGCGCTGTACGCGGCGTACTCCGGGAACCTGTACCAGGTGCGGCGTTCCTCGGACGGCGCCACCGCGAACATCGGCGTGCTCAGCGCGGGCGGATACGCGAACGCCGCGGCGCAGGACTCGTTCTGCGCGGGCACCTCGTGTGTCATCACGGTGATCTACGACCAGTCGGGACGCGGCAACAACCTGACCGACGCGCCGGCCGGCGGAGCCCAGCCCGGACCGGACAACCTCGCCAACGCCACCGCCGCGCCCACCACCCTCAACGGGCACGAGGCGTACGGGGTCTACGTCGTGCCGGGCACCGGCTACCGCGACGACAAGACCAGCGGCATCGCCACCGGCGACAACCCGGAGTCCGAGTACGAGGTCCTGGACGGCACCCACTACAACGGCGGCTGCTGCTTCGACTACGGCAACGCCGAGACCAACAACAACGATGACGGCAACGGCACCATGGAGGCCATCTACTTCGGCAACATCAAGGTCTGGGGCTACGGCACCGGAAACGGCCCGTGGATCATGGCCGACATGGAGAACGGCCTGTACTCCGGCGTGAACGCGGGCTTCAACTCCAACGACCCGACCACCAGCTACCGGTACACCACCGCGATGCTCGAGGGCGGCGCCAACCAGTGGGCGCTGCTCGGCGGCAACGCCCAGTCCGGCGGCTTGACCACCGACTACAGCGGGCCGCGGCCGAACGTCTCGGGCTACAACCCGATGCGCAAGCAGGGCGCGATCATCCTCGGCATCGGCGGCGACAACAGCGACGGCGTCGACGGCACCTTCTACGAGGGCGTCATGACCACCGGCTACGCCTCCGCCTCCACCGAAGCGGCCGTCCAGGCCAACATCGTCGCAGCCGGATACGGCAGCGGCGGGTCGAGCGGCGGTGGCGGCAGTACGGGTGCGCTGCACGCGGTCGGTGCGGGCAAGTGCCTCGACGACCCGAACTCGACGACCACCGCCGGCACCCAACAACAGATCTGGGACTGCAGCGGCCAGCCGAACCAGACCTGGACCCACACCTCCTCCAACGCCCTCAGCCTGACCGTCGGCGGATCCACCCTCTGCCTCGACGCCAACAACAAGGGCACCACCAACGGCACCAAGGTCATCATCTGGTCCTGCAACAGCCAGACAAACCAGCAATGGACCATCAACTCCAACGGAACCATCACCGGCGTCCAATCAGGACTCTGCCTCGACGTCACCGGAGCATCCACCGCCAACGGAGCACTCGCCGAACTCTGGACCTGCAACGGCGGCAGCAATCAGCAATGGACCCTGAGCTGACGCGATGAATCGAACGGCCCTGTAGTCGAAGCGCTTCGACTACAGGGCCGTGCAGCTCTCTCCCGCTGGGTGCTCATCCACAGCCTTGACAGCCCAGAAGCCTGGTGCCAATCTTCGAAGCGCTTCGACCCACCCACACCATGCTTGAAGGGATGTGCGCAATGAGGCGCATCAACCTGCTCAGATCCGCCACGGGACTCCTCGCCGCCGGGGCGGTCGCCCTGCTGGCTGCCGGACCCGCCCAGGCCGCCACGTACAGTTCCTCCGACCAGTACGCCAGCTGGTCCGACGGGACCTACACCGTCTACAACGACGAATGGGGCACGCACCACACGTACGAGGACCTCTGGGTGAACTCGGCGGGCAACTGGGGCGTCTGGTCCCAGCAGAACTACACCAGCGGCGTCGAGGCCTATCCGAACGTGACCCGCACCGTGAACCGGAGCATCAATTCCCTGTCGTACGTCTCGTCCGGGTTCACGGTCACCGACCCGAGCCAGGGCGCGTACGAGACCGCGTACGACATCTGGACCCAGGACAACGCCAACGAGATCATGGTCTGGACCGACGTGCACAACGTCGGGCCGCTCGGCTCGAGCGTCGGCTACGTGACCCTGGACGGCGTGACCTACAACGTCTACAAGGGCTGGAACGGCTCGAACAACGTCTTCTCGTTCGTCGACACCGGCACCGTGACGTCGGGCTCGTTCAACATCCTCGACATCCTGCGCTGGATCCAGAACACCAAGGGCTGGATGTCCAACGAGACCCTCGGCAAGGTCCAGTTCGGCTGGGAGATCACCACGGAGAACCCGGGCCAGAACTTCCAGGTCGACAGCTACTGGGTCTCCTTCGGCTGACGGACGCGACGACTCGGCCGCCCGCTCGGAGACGGTTCCCGAGCGGGCGGCCGCGCGGCGCTACGGCACTCAGCTCAGCTCAGCGAGCAGCTGAGCGTCGGGGCCGCGTTGGTGCCGGAGTAGTTCGCCTGGAAGCCGAACGACGTGTTGCCGCCGGGCGCGATGGAGCCGTTGAAGTTCGCGTTCGTGACGGTCTCGCTCTGCCCGCTGTGGCTCTCCGTACCGTTCCACAGGTTGACGATCTGCTGGTTGCCGCCCCAGCTCCAGCCGACCTTCCAGCCCTTGCTGCTCGCGGAACCGTTGTTCGCCACCGTGACCGTGGCGGTGAACCCGCTCCCCCACTGGCTGGTCACCGCGTACGTGGCGACGCATCCGCCGCTACCACCGCCGCCGCCCGAGGCAGACGTGGTCGCGGTCACGCCGGAGGATTGGGCGGAGACGTTCCCGGCCGCGTCGTACGCGGCGACCGTGTACGTGTACTGCGTCGATGCCGAGAGGCCGGTGTCGGTGTACGTGGTCCCGGTGCTCGTGCCGACCTGGGTTCCGTTGCGGTACACGCGGTATCCGGCCACGCCGACGTTGTCCGTGGACGGCGACCAGGACAGCGAGGCGGAGTTGCTGGTCGTGCCGGTGACCGCGAGGTTCGACGGCGTGGACGGCGCGGTCGTGTCGCCGCCGCCGCTGCCGTTCGCCGACGTGGCGACCGAGAAGGAGTTGGTGCCGAGGCCCTGGCCGCCCTGCCAGATCTCGAAGCCGGCCTCCACGTCGATCAGGTAGTTCGACGGGTTGATCGAGCCGCGCGCCACCGCGTCCTGGAACAGGGCCTTGAGATCGAGGTTGCTGACCGACGTCGCGCCCGGATTCAGCACGTAGGAGATGATCTTCCACGAGGTCTGCTGGCCGGTCCACACGTTCCAGTTCATGCCGTCGACGTTGCTGGTGCCGGTCTGCGAGCCGAACGGCTGGACCCCGCCGCGGCTGTTGATCCAGATCATCACCTCCGTGCCGTCGGGCTGGCCGCTGGTGGTGGGCGTGGAGTTGAACCAGATGTCGTAGGCGACGTCGTACGCGCCCGAGGCCGGCTGCGTGGTGCTCCACGAACTGGTGGCGCTGCCGAGGTTGCTCATCTGGATCGGCAGACCGCTGTTCCCGGTGCACAGACCCCAGTGGCAGCCCCGGAATATGGACGGATACGTGGCCGGGGCGCCGCCGCTGAGGTTGAAGTTCGCGGTCGACACGTTCCAGGCGGTACCGCCGGTGTAGGTGATGCACTGCTGGGCGGTGGAGTTCCACTCGTTGGCCTGGATCATGTAGTCGCCGGCCGCGATCGTGCCCGTCCCGGAGCACGTGGTGGTGTCCGCCGCCTGCGCGGTCGGCACCGCGGCGACGGGGAGCGCCACGGCGAAGGCGAGCGCCAGGGCGGTCGCGAGCGCACGCAGTCGAAGAAGCCTTTTGATATGAGACACAGCTGTCATCCCTTCGGAGAGCCGGCCGGAGCCGGCGCGGGCGCTCACGTCGTCCGGCGCGCACCGCATCGCTCGGGAAGGTGCCAACGCGCTGTCCGGTACTCAAGGACGCAGCGTGCCCGGGCGGCGGCGGCCGTCCGGCGGACCCGCCGGACGACGCAGGTCAGCGCCCGCGTCCGGGGCGGCCGCGCAGGGGCGGCACGGTCCCGGAACCGTGAAACTTACAGGCGTGGCCTGCGCGGGCCCGCAAGAGTACGAAACATACTTTGACCGTCCCGGCGGCCGTTCGTACGCTCCGGCCAAGCTCCCCAAGGACAGGAGGACGTCCGTGAAACCCAACGCTCACCGGTCGTGGCTCGCGGTCGGCGCCGCCGCGACCCTCGCCGCCGCGGGCCTGACCGTCGCGGTCACCGGCTCGGCGCACGCCGCGGCCGAATGCCAGGTCACGTACACGATCAGCAGCCAGTGGTCCGGCGGCTTCGGCGCGAGCGTGAGCGTCGCCGACCTCGGCAGCGCGGTCAACGGTTGGACGCTCACCTGGTCCTTCGCCGACGGACAGAAGATCACCGACCTGTGGAACGGCGCCGCCGCCCAGTCCGGCGCGAACGTGTCCGTGACGAACCTCTCCTACAACGGCGCGATCCCGTCCGGCGGTTCGGTGAGCTTCGGCTTCAACGGCTCCTGGAACAACGTCGCCAACGACGTGCCGACGAGCTTCGCCCTCAACGGAACGCCGTGCACCGGCAGCGTCGTCACCTCGCCGAGCACGTCCGCCTCGGCCTCCGCCTCGCCCACGCCGACCGCGACCGGGGGCACCGGCGGCCCGACCGGGACCCTGCCGAGCAGTTTCACCTGGTCCTCCAGCGGCATCCTGATCAACCCCAAGTCGGACGCCACCCACAACATCATCGCCGTGAAGGACCCCTCGGTCGTCGACTACGGCGGCCGCTGGTACGTGTACATGTCCACGGTGGACGCGAACGGCAACTACGGCATGGCGACCATCAACTTCGCCGACTGGTCCCAGGCCGCCTCCGCGCCGTTCACCTACCTGGACACGACGGCGATCGGCGGCGGCTACAAGACCGCGCCGATGCTCTTCTACTTCGCGCCGCAGAAGCTCTGGTATCTGACCTACCAGACCGGCAGCAACATCGGGTACGCCACGAACCCCGACATCACCAACCCGAACGGCTGGAGCGCGACCCACGACTTCTACAGCAACGGCACGCCGTCGATCATCAGCCAGAACATCGGCAGCGGCTACTGGGTCGACTCGTGGGTGATCTGCGACAGCGCGAACTGCTACCTGTTCTCCGCGGACGACAACGGGCACATCTACCGTTCCACGAGCTCGATCTCCAACTTCCCCAACGGTTTCGGCGACGGGTCGAACACCGTCATCGCCGCCTCGGACTCCAACAAGAACGCCATGTTCGAGGCCGACAACGTCTACAAGGTCGACGGCTCGAACACGTACCTGCTCGTCGTCGAGGCCATCGCCTCCAGCGGGCGGCGGCTGTTCCACTCGTGGACCGCGAACAGCCTGACCGGCACGTGGAGCCCGCTGGCCGCCACCGACTCCAGCCCCTTCCTCGGCGCCCCGAACGTCACGTTCCCCGCCGGAACCTCGGCCTGGACGCAGGACTTCTCCAGCGGCGAGGCGATCCGCAGCGGCTACGACCAGAACGACACCCTCAGCCCCTGCCACCTGCAATACCTGTATCAGGGCAAGGATCCGTCGGCCAACCAGAGCTACAACCTGCTGCCGTGGCGCATCGGACTCGCCACGCAGACGAACTCCACCTGCTAAGCACTGTGCCCGGCCCGCGAACGCGCGGGCCGGGCACAAATCATCGTTCTTCTAGCTGAGGCTCCATTGCTGATTGCTGCCGCCGTTGCAGGACCAGAGTTCGGCGAGGGCTCCGTCGGCGGTCGAGGCCCCGGTCACATCAAGACAGAGTCCTGACTGAACACCGGTGATCGTTCCGTTGCTGTTGATGGTCCACTGCTGGTTCGTCTGACCGTTGCAGGACCAGATGATCACCTTCGTGCCGTTGGTGGTGCCCTTGGCGTTCGCGTCCAGGCAGAGGGTAGATCCGCCTACAGTCACGCTGAGCCCGTTCGAGGACGTGTGAGTCCACGCCTGGTTGGCCTGACCGCTGCAATCCCAGATCTGCAGCTGAGTACCAGCCGTCGTCGAGGAATTCGGATCATCCAGGCACTTGCCCGCACCGACCGCATGCAGCGCGCCCGAACTGCCTCCGGTGCCGCCACCGCCACCGGACGAGCCGCCGCCGTCGAGACCCATGAAGTTGATGGCGTACGCGGCCATGCCGGAGCCCTGGATCGGCAGCTGGTGTCCGGCTCCCGCGATGCTGTACGCCTCGACCTGCGTCGTGCCGCTGGAGTCGTTGTACCGGGTGCGCGTCCAGCCGGAAACCGGACTGTCCGTCGTGGACGGCGTCTGGCTCACGCCAAGCACGTTCGTCCACTGCTTGATCTCTTCGCCGAGGTTGTTGTAGTTCAGGGTCGTGTCGGCCGTACCGTGCCACAGCTGCACGCGCGGACGCGGACCGCTGTAGCCAGGGTCGGCGCCGCGGACGAGGTCGCCCCACTGCTGCGGGGTCATCGAGACCTGACCTCCGGCGCAGGCACCGTTCCAGCCGGCGACGGTACCGGTGTAGAAGCAGTGGTAGGGCACGCCCATGAAGGCCGCGCCCGCCTTGAACACGTCGGGGTAGTCGGCCAGCATGACGTTGGTCATCATGGCGCCGGAGGACTCGCCGGTGACGTACACGGCGTTCGCGTTGCCGCCGTAGTGCTGCTCCGTGTACGTGATCATCGACATGAGCCCGACCGGATCACTGCCGCCGTTACGGGTCAGGGCCTGGTTCGAGGAGACGTCCCAGCACCGGGCGGCGGGATTCGTCGTCGAGGGGTAGATGATGATGAACCCGTACTGGTCGGCGAGCGACGCGAAATCGGTGCTGGAGTACAGGTAGGGGCCGGAGCCCTGGCAGCCGTGCAGGGCCAGCAGGATCGGCGGGTCGGGCTTGACGTTGTTCGGGACGTACACGTACATCTGCAGATTGCTGGGGTTGTTGCCGAAGTTCGTGACCTGGGTCAGCGAGGCCGCCGTGGCCGCGGGGGCGGCGGGCAGGCCGAGACCGAGCGCCGCGCCGAGCGCCACGACGACGCCGAGCAGCAGGGCTCTGATGGAGGGGAATCGGGGCATGGGACCTCTTCGTCCGCGGGAATGGTTCGCGCTGCCGATTGTCGAGCGGCGGTACAAAGGGGCGCAGCCGACGCGGTCCCCGGCACCGCGCACGAGGCGATGGCCTGCGGCGCATGCTCCGGACCGGCTGAAAATTTCAGAATCAGTCTGACTCATCTCCAGCAGTCTTCCCGGGCTCCCGTCCCCGGTCCTTGACGCTTATCAGAGCCCAGCCGTACAAACGCCGGAAATAAGTCGTATACATATCAATCAGAGCACTGACGCGAGGAAGTCGAGCGTACGGTCCACTTCCTTGAGGCTCGGTGCCCGGTTGAGGTGTCCGTGCAGCATTCCGGCCGCGAGGCACGTCTGCACGGGTACGCCGGATTCCTCGAGTTGGGCGGCCATCAGGTCGCCCGAGGGCCGCAGGTCGTCGTACTCGGCCACGACCACGGCGGTCGGCGGGAGGCCGGTGAGCCGGGCCGCGCCGGGGAGTGCGTCCTTGGGCAGGTCGGTCAGGCGGCCGACGTAGTTGCGCACCATGTCCTCGATGCCGCGGGTGCTGAACCGCAGCATCGAGGGCAGGTGCAGCATCTCGGCGGCCGTCGCGTCGTCCAGCGCCGGGACCGGGAAGTGCGCGAACGGATAGGCGAGCAGGAGGCCGTCCGGGGCGCGGCCGCCCTCGTCGCGCAGGCGGATCGCGGCGGCGACGACCAGTGCGGCACCCGCGCTCGCACCGCCGAGGGACACCGGCCCGGCCGATGACAGGGTGCTGCCCTCGCCCTCGGTGAACCAGCGCCACGCCGCGTGCACGTCGTCGATCGGGACCGGGTGGCGGACGTCTGCGGAGGCGAGGCGGTAGGCGACGGAGACCACGAGCGCGTCGGCGCGCGCGGCGAGTTCGGCGGACACCCGGTGTGCCTCGGGCATGTCGAGATCGCCGCCGACGAAGCCTCCGCCGTGCAGCCACATCAGGGCCCGGCGGACCTCGCCGCGCGGGGTGTAGACGCGGATGGCGATCTCGCCGTGCGGCCCGGGGATCGCGCGGTCCTCGATCGCGACGTCCGGCATGGGCGGCGGCTCGGGGTCGGTGAAGAACTCGGAGAGCCGCGCCGCGAGTTCCGGGTCGGCCTGCGCGTTCTCCCAGGTGACGCCGTCGATGAGCGGAAGCTTCGCGGCGAGGAACGGGTCGAGCGGCACGGGGGGGTGCTCCGTTCAGGACGTGGGCGGGGGCGGGGCCGTGCTGGCGCGCACGATGAGCGTCGTGGCGATCTCGAGGCCGATCTGCGGCGGGCGTTCGCCGCGGCCGAGGGTGAGGGCGATCTCGGTGGCGGCGGCGGCCATCTCGGCCAGCGGCTGCCGGACGGTGGTCAGCGGCGGGTCCATGAACGCGGCGACCGGCAGGTCGTCGAAGCTGATCACGCTCAGGTCGCCGGGGATGCTCAGCCCGGCCTCGCGCGCGGCCTGGTAGACGCCCACGGCCTGCACGTCGCTGGCGGTGAAGATCGCGGTGGGCCGCTCCGGCTCCGGGAGCGCGAGCAGGGGGCGGGCGGCCTCGTATCCGTGCTCGCGGGTGAGCAGAGTGAGCACGAGCGCCTCGGGCGGCACCGGCAGTCCGGCCGACTCCATCGCGGCGGCGAAGCCGGAGCGCCGGGCCCGGCAGAAGGCGTGGTCGGGTCCGCTGATCATCGCGATGCGCCGGTGCCCGAAGTCGATCAGGTGCTGGGCGGCGGACCGTCCGCCGCGCCAGTTGGTCGCGCCGACGAACGGGACGCCGTCCGGCAGCTCGTCCACCGGGTCGAAGACGACGAACGCGATGTTCTTGGCGGCGAGCTGCTCGCGTTCCGCGCCGGTCAGGCTGGCCACGGACAGCACCGCGTCCGGGCGGCGCTCGACGATGTCGTCCAGCTGCGAGTCGGAGCTGAACTCGGAGACCATGACGCCGACCCGGTTGCCCCGCGCCACCTGCTCGACCCCGCGGACGATCTCCATCCCCCAGTGCTCGCCCATCTCGCGGAAGATGAGTTCGACGGTGTTGCTGCGGGTCGGCGTCTTGCGGTAGCCGTACCGGTTGATCAGCTCCTCCACCCGGGCGCGGGTGTCGTCGGCCACGCCGGAGCGGCCGTTGAGCACCTTGGAGACGGTGGGCACGGACACCCCGGCCGACTCCGCGATGTACGCGATGGTGACGCCGCGCGCACCCGCGCCGGGGGGCGGCGCCGTTTCCGCCCCGTCCGCCGCGGCCGACCTCACCGACTCCTTCTTCGCCACACCCACCATCCCTCGGACATGCGGAGAACTCCGCTGTTTCCACCGCGTTCATTGTGTCACCCCGTGCCAGACCCGCGGCGAACCTCCGTGGCGGTCTGCTCCAGGGGCCGGTAGTCGAACCAGTCGGTGTGTACGGTGCCGGACGCCGCGTAGACCCCGATGACGCGGCCGGTGAAGCCGCCGGCGACCTCGGTGGATAGGTAGCGGCCGCTGAGCGCGGCGAGTTCGGTGAAGGAGTCGTCCGCGTCCGCCAGCCCGAACGCGATCGTGTCGGGTCCCATGCGCGGACCGCCCGGTTCGCGCGTTTCGGTGATCCGGATCGCGAGGGCCGCGGTCGGCTCCGGGTGCGCGAGCGCCGCGACCTGCGTGCGCACCGTGCCGAGGCGGGCGAAGACGCGCACGTGTCCGTCGCCGGCCTCGATCTCGTAGTGGTGCTCCTCGTCGAGGCGCACGGCCAGCCCCCCGCGGCCGTCCGTGCTGTCGATCAGGGCACGTACTTCGCAGAACAGGTGCTGCTGGCGTCGGCCGACGAAGATGACGTCGGGTTCGTCGAGGGAGGCGCCGCGGGCATGCAGCGTCAGCCAGCCCGGTCGCTCCTTGGTCGTGCAGTCGGCGGCGAGGCGACGGCGCATCGAGATCCAGTGCGGTGCCAGGTCGTTCGCGTCGAAGTCGTCGCGCACCGGGATCGGCGCGACCGGCTGGAGCGGCCACGGCGGGACCGATTGTTCGGTGGAGAGTTCGCCGACGACCGGCCAGCCCTCGTCGTCCCAGGTGACCGGCGCGAGGAAGGTCTCGCGGCCGAGCACGTGCCAGCCGGGGGTGCCGCCGGTGGGCCGCACACCGAGCAGCACCATCCACCACGAGCCGTCCACCGCCTGCACCAGGTCGGCGTGGCCGGTGTTCTGAATCGGGTGTTCCACGCCGCGGTGGGTCAGGATCGGGTTGGCGGGACAGGGTTCAAAGGGGCCGTCCGGCGCCGGGCCGCGGGCGATCGCGACGCTGTGACCGCGCTCGGTGCCGCCCTCGGCGATCATCAGATACCAGTACTCGCCGACGCGGTACAGGTGCGGGGCTTCGGGGGCCTTGCCGGAGCCGGACCAGACCCGGCGCGGTTCGCTGATCGTCGTGCCCGTGTGCGGGTCGATCCGCACCTGTCCGACGCCGGCGTAGGTGCAGTGGCAGACCCCGTCCTCGTCCCAGGCGAGGTCGGGGTCGATGCTGTGCACGCCGGGCAGCTTCACGGGGTCGGACCAGGGCCCGGCCGGATCGGTCGTGCTGACCAGGATGTTGCCGCCACCGCCGATGCTCGTGGTGATCAGCCAGAACCGGCCGTCGTGGTGGCGCAGCGTCGGGGCGTAGACCCCGGCGGACGAGGGCGTGTCGGCGCTCAGCGGCAGCTGCTCGGGCCGGTCCAGCGCGTTGCCGATCTGCCGCCAGTTCACCAGGTCCCGGCTGTGGAAGACCGGCACGCCGGGGAAGTACTCGAAACTGGAGCAGGCGAGGTAGTAGTCCTCGCCCACGCGGCAGATGCTCGGGTCCGGATGGAACCCCGGGATGACGGGATTCGCGAACGTCTCAGCCATCGTCTTTTCTCTCGGCTCAGTGTGGAACACCGCGCGCGCCGACCGAATGCGGCGGCCGACGCGCACGGTGGCTTTCGTCGCGCTTGGATCAGGACAGCGTCGCGGTGACCGTGCCGCTGTTGACCGTCACGTAGTACGTCGCGGTGGCGCCACTCCAGAAGTGGAAGGTGATCGTCACCTGCTTGCCGTCGGTGAGCGAGGCCAGGTAGGCCTTCGTCAGGACGATGTTTCCGTCGGTGTAGTCCGCCGCGTACGCACCGCCCTGCGCGGTGGTGCCGTAGGCCTGGTAGGCGGTCCAGGTGGTCGTCCCGGCGTCGGTGCCGTCGGCGTACACCGAGGACATCGTGGTGAGCGTGTCGCCGTTGAACTGGGTCGGCACGGTCAGATCAGCGCTCGTCGTGCCGGTCGCCGCCGCGAGCACCGGCTGCGCGTTCGTCACCACGTTGATCTGCCACGGCAGCCCGCACGAGAAGTCCGCCTCGAGCGTCGCGTTCACGCCGTAGGCCTGGGAGCCGACCAGCTTGGTCAGCAGCGCGGCCTTGAGGGTGAGCTGGTCGCCGCTGACGGTGTAGTCGCGGCCCGCCTTCAGCCGCTTGCCGTTGTCGGAAAGACCGGTGAACGCCAGCCCGTTGAGGTTGAGCGTCAGGCTCTCGTCGGCGATCGGGGCGGTCTTCGGCACGTACACCGTGTCGCTGGAGGCGGTGCCGGACCGGCCGAACCAGCTCGACTGCATCACCGCGAACGTGCCCGGGTCGAGCAGTTGCAGGGTGTTGCGGTTGATGATGCGGCCGCCGTCGTCCCAGTAGCTGACGGTGATTCCGGTGGCCCGCGCCTCGTAGCCGAGCATCTCGTAGTACTTGAGCGTCTCGCCGCGTTCGAGTCCGTTGAAGCCGTTGTAGTCGTTGTACAGGCCGACCTCGCCCGCGTAGACCGGGATGCCCTTGGCCACGAACTCGTTGTGCATCAGGGTGAACGCGTTCACCATGTCCTGCTGCGAGGTGGCGTCGAAGCTGGAGTAGCCCGCGATGTTCACGCCGAACGGCCAGAATCCGTAGTAGTGGAACGACGCGATCAGGTACGGGTCGTGCAGCGACTCGATCTCCGCGTACAGCGCGTCGTCGTCCGCCTGCACGGCCGAGTCGCCGAGCGTCGAGAGCATCAGGTAGCGGGTCGCGTTCTCGCCGCCCGACTGCCGCACGACGTTGAAGAAGTCCGTCTGGAGCTCGTTCAGCAGCGTCTCGCCCTGGGCGTCGGTGACGCCGGAGAAGCTCTGCTCGTTGTCGGCCTCGAAGACGAGCTTGCGCGACTCGTTCTTGAACTCGTCGGCGATCTGCGTCCAGGTCGCCTCGTAGCGCGCCGTGACCCCGGTCGGGTCCGTGGGCATGTTCGTGATCCACTCCCACGAGTCGTGGTGCACGTTGACCACGACGTAGAAGCCGTCGGCCAGCGCCCAGTCGACCACCTGCTTGACCCGGGCCATCCACGTCGGGTCGACGGTGTAGCCGGGGGCCGCGCCTTCGTGGGCGTCCCAGGTGACGGGGAGCCGGATGCTCTTGTAGCCGAGGGACTTGAGCTTCAGCAGCAGGTCCTGCGAGATCAGCGGGTTGCCCCAGGAGGTCTCGGTGGGGATGGCGTCGAGCGAGTTGCCGACGTTGAAGCCGGGCTGCATCTGCGCGACGAACTTGATCGGGTTGTCCGAGACCCGGCCGGCCGCGACCGGGGCCCGGTCGGCCGTCGCGGCGTGCGCCGGGATCATGCTGCCGGAGCCGGCCAGGATCAGACCGGCGAGCCCGACCGCGAGCGCGCGCGGTCTGAATCGGGTCTTGGACAGGGAGAAGAGCCGCACGATACCTCCGTGGATGTGGAACCGCGCCCTTGCGGCACGGGTAGGTGTTTCGCGGTGCGGGGGGAACGGTGATGGCGCTGGGGCCGTGCGCCTCGGAGCACGGGCGCGCCGCGGTGCCCGCACGTCCGCCTGTGCGGGTTCCGCGGCGCGCTCGCGCGCTACCGAGATGCTGGAAAGTTTCTAAGAAACTTTCCGGCTGTGCGACGGAGAGTACCCCCGCCCTCGGCGGAGGGCAAGGGTCGGATTCCTAGCCGAGACTCCACTGCTGGTTCGCGGAGCCGCTGCACGTCCAGAGCTGGACCGCGGTGCCGTTCGCCGTGCCGGCGCCGTTCACGTCCAGGCAGAGCCCTGATTGGACGCTGCTGATCGTGCCGTTGGAGTTGAAGTTCCACTGCTGGTTCGAGGCGCCCGAACAGCCCCAGATATCGGCCTTGGTGCCGTTCGAGGTGCCGGCGCCGTAGCCGTCCAGGCACAGCTGGCTGCTGCCGCTGTAGACGGACAGTTGGCTGCCGGAGCCCTTGGTCCAGATCTGGTTCGCACCGCCGTTGCAGTCCCAGATCTCCAACTGAGTGCCTTGAGTCGTCGTGGCGTTCGGCACGTCCAGGCACTTGCCGGAGCCGACGCCGTGCAGCTCGCCGGACGTGGTGGTGCCGCCGCTGCTGCTCGACGGCTGCATCTGGACGACCTCGATCGAGTACGCCGGGACGGTCTGCGTGCTCGAACTTCCGCTCGCGGACGAGGTGATCGAGGTGCCGTTCTTCAGGTACGAGTACACCGTCGGCGTGCTCGATGACGGGGTGAATCCGCTGTAGGACAGGCTGACCGTGGCCGCGTTGTTCGGGTCCTCGTTGATCAGCATGACGTCCACGTTGCCGTTGCTGCGCCGTACAGCGTGCGCGACCAGCAGCGAGGACGAACTCGACGCCTTGACCAGCGTGTCGCCGGACGAGCCGAGCTTGCTCACCATCGAGATCCCGTAGTACGCGGGGAAGGCGGTGTTCAGCGCCGGTTCGCAGGAGGAGCCGGACGAAACCATCCCGTAGTCGTTGTAGTCGGTGGCGCCGTCCACGGTGGTGATGCTGCTGCTACTGCAGTCGGAGCCGTTGCGCAGGTCCCACCAGTCGAGATTGAAGGCGCCGTTCTCCATCCAGGTCGAGTACTCGTCGGCGGCGAACAGCGCGTCCGGCATGGTGTTCATGTCGTAGTGGCCGTTCGCCTCGGTGACCGCGATGCCGACGTTCGGCGCGTTCGACCCGGCGTACTGGTTGATCAGCGAGTGCAGCGCGGAGGCCTCGCTCGGCACCAGCGACTCCGGCTTGGTCAGCAGGTTCGCCTCGCTGCTGCCGCCGGGGTATTCGTGCACGATGACGAAGTCGATCTTCGAGCCCGCGATCGACAGCACCGTCTGGTTCCAGTCCGCCGTGTCGCCGGGGCCGACGACCCCGTCCGGCCAGGAGCCGGGGGTGGTCAGCACCGCGCCGATCTTGATCGTCGGGTCGACCGCCTTCATCGCGGAGATGTACTGCAGCAGGTTGTCCGCGTACGTGGTGGCGCTGTGGCTGGAGTGGGTGTCCTCCTCCCAGCCCGAGCCGTTGCTGTACTCGCCGTTGCCGTAGACCTCGTTGCCGACCTCCCAGTACTTGACGCCGTAGCCCTTGGTGACGTTCGCGTACTGCACCCAGGAGGCCGCCTCCTGCGGGGTGCCCGAGCCGTAGTTCACGGTGATGATCGGCTGCGTGTGGGCGGCCTGCATGGTGCCCATGAACTGGTCGAAGCTCGTGTTCGGGGCGACGTAGCCGCCGCCCGTCTCGGTGCCGGTCTGCCAGTGGTAGACGTCGGCGATGCTGCCGCCCGGGTAGCGCATCGCGCCGAACCCGGCGTTGGTGAGCAGGCTGGTGGTGGCCGACGTGTTCATGTTCTGGTCGTAGACCGCCGTGTTCACGCCGACCCCGGTGGACGGGATCGTGGCCAGCGACTGGTTCGCATTGACCGACACGGTAACCGCGCTCGCCGCCTGCGCGGGCGTCGAGCCCGCGGCGAACGCTCCGCCGGCCGCCAGGGCCAGGACGGCGGCCGCGGCGCGCAGCCGCGGGCGGGGGGTGGGCGGGCGGGTGGATAAGGGACCGCGCATGGACTTCCTCCGCAGGGATGCCTACGCAGCGGCGCGAAAAGTTTCGGCGCCGTTGCCGGATAATTTCTCGGGGAAGGTAGCGCCGGCATTTAGGCTGGTCAAGCTGACAGTCGAAGCGCTTCGACTGCCTGGACCCCCGTGTGGACCTTGAAGAACCTCTTGCGGAGCCGCTTCGGCTCACGTAATCTCACGGCAACATCGAAGCGCTTCGACGCTCTCGGTTTCTTGCGCCGACCGTCCGCCCCCGGGTCGTCGCCCCCACAGCACTGCCATGCCGTCACGGGAAGCCCGTGTCGCGGCTTGCTCACCGAACTCTCGACGATGAGAAGGGCAAATTACCATGGCAACAGGCGGACGATCTATCCCCGCGTTCCCCGCGTCCGGCGTCAGCCGCCGCAACGTGCTGCGCACCACCGCGCTCGGCGCGGGCGCCGCGGCGTTCGGCGTGCCGCTGCTGTCCGCGTGCGGCGGCAGCAGTTCAGCGAACGGCGGAGTCAGCGCGAGCGGACTCAAGTCCTCACTGCCCGACTACGTGCCGCTGACCGGCGGCGTGACTCCGGACATCCCCAGCGTCGCCGGCGTGCACGGCGCCGTGACCGACGCGGGCTACCTCAGCTATCCGACCAACCTGGTCAAGTCCGTCAGCGAGGTGCCCGGATCCGGCGGCTCGTACACCGGCGTCACCCCGCTGTGGGGCTCGATCCCGACCGCGGGCAACGGTTACTACCAGGCCGTCAACAAGGCCCTCGGCGCGAACGTCACGATGACCCCGGCGAACGGCGCCACCTACAACACCGCCGTGCCGACCCTCGTCGCCGGCAACAAGCTGCCGGACTGGATCCAGCTGCCGACGTGGTGGAACTCGACGTTCAACGTCGGCGAGCTGGCGGCGAGCAAGTTCGCGGACCTGACGCCGTATCTGTCCGGCAGCAACATCCGCAAGTACCCGAACCTCGCGGCGATCCCCACCGGCGGCTGGCAGGTCGGTGCGTGGGAGGGCAAGCTGTACGGCATCCCCTCGTTCACCTCCGGCCAGGCCTTCGCCGGTGTGCTGTTCTACCGCCAGGACATCTTCGAGTCGAAGGGGATCAACCCCGACGACGTGAAGACGGCCGACGACCTCTACAGCCTCGGCGCCGAACTGACCGCGCCGAAGGCGGGCGTCTGGGCCTTCGACGTCCTGTCGCTGATGACGACGCAGATCTTCAACGTGCCCTTCGGCATGTTCCACGCCGTGAACGGCAAGCTGCAGTTCGTCTGCGACACCGAGGAGAACCTCGCCTCCCTCGAGTACTGCTACAAGCTCGCCAAGTCCGGCTACGTGCACCCCGACGCGCTGGCCGGCAACACCAACAACGCCGGCCAGCGCTTCTACAGCGGCAAGGAACTCGTGGGGTCCGGCGGCACCGGCGCCTGGAACGTGATGGACGCCCAGCAGGGCCAGGCGGCCAACCCCAAGTACAAGCGCGGCGCGTTCAAGCTCTTCTCCAACGACGGCTCCACCCCCACGATCGGGCTCGGAGCGGCGACCTCCGAGGTCAGCTACCTCAACAAGAGCCTGTCGAAGAGCCAGATCGAGGAGTGCCTGCGGATCGCGAACTACCTCGCGGCGCCCTTCGGCTCGTACGAGTACACGCTGATCAACTACGGCGTCGAGGGCACCGACTGGACGACCGGCAAGGGCGGCCCGACCTACACGAGCACCGGCCAGAAGGAAGCCAACGAGGACACCTACCAGTTCCTCTGCTCGCCGCAGAACGCGGTGAGCAACCCCGGCTACTCCGACATCACCACCGCCTACTGCGCCTGGTCGGCCGAGGCCGTGAAGTACGCCTACAAGCCGCTGTTCGCCGACTTCAACATCAGCGTGCCCACCCGGTTCGCCACGGCCGCCGCCGCTGCCGAGCTGACCGACGTGACCACGCAGATCAGCTACGGCACCAAGACGATGAGCGACTACGCGGCCGCCGTGAAGTCGTGGAAGGCGGGCGGCGGCAACGCGCTGCTCGCGTGGTACCAGACGAACGTCTACGACAAGTACGGCGCCGGGCAGTGACGATCACGAGGAACGACGTTCCAGGGCCGGGCACCAGCCCGGTCCCGGGGCGGGACGCGCGCGACGAACGCGGTCAGGACGGGAAGAAGCGGGCGGGGATCGGCTGGCGGGTCCGGCTGCGCCGCGACCGGACCCTGATCTTCATGACGGTGCCAGCGCTGCTGCTGGTGCTGGCGTTCAACTACCTGCCGATGTTCGGCACGGTCACCGCCTTCCAGTACTACGACTACATCGCCGGGTTCTTCCACAGTCCGTGGGCGGGCCTGGACAACTTCCGGCAACTGTTCGTCGACCCGGCCTTCTGGCAGGCGTTCGAGAACACCCTCGTGCTCAGCTTCGTGCAGCTGGTGCTGTACTTCCCGGTGCCGATCGCGCTGGCGATCATGCTGAACTCGGTGCTCAGCTCCAAGGTGCGCTCGTTCGTGCAGGCCGTGGTCTACCTCCCGCACTTCTTCTCCTGGGTCCTGGTCATCACGCTGTTCCAGGAGATGCTCGGCGGCGCGGGCGTGTTCAACCACTTCCTGACCACGCACGGGATGAACACCTGGGGCATCATGACCGACCCCGGCACCTTCAAGTACCTGGTGACGGCGCAGGCCGTGTGGAAGGAAGCCGGCTGGGGCATCATCGTGTTCCTCGCCGCGATCGCTGCGATCGACCCGACACTCTACGAGGCCGCGGCCGCGGACGGCGCCGGACGCTGGCGCCGGATGTGGCACATCACGCTGCCCGGCATGCGCGGAGTCATCGTGCTGCTGCTCGTGCTGCGGCTCGGCAGCGCCCTGTCGGTCGGGTTCGAGCAGTTCATCATCCAGCGCTACGCGGTCGGCTCCAACGCGGCCGAGGTGCTCGACACCTACTCCTATTACTACGGCGTGGTGGCCAACAACTTCGGACTCGGCGCCGCGGCCGGCCTGTTCAAGGCCGTCGTCTCGCTCGTCCTCATCCTCGCCGCCAACAAGCTCGCCCACTACTTCGGCGAGGACGGCCTCTACAGGGGGAAGTCATGACCGCGACCTCGTTCACCCGTCCCCGCCCCTCGGCCCGGCCGCGCCCCCGCACCGGACGACCGGTGTGGGAGGAGAAGCCCGGCGTCCTCGGCCAGCTCGGCAAGGGGCTGAGCCTGACCGTCGTGGTGCTGCTGGTCGTGTTCCCGCTGTGGTGCGTGGTGATCACCAGCTTCTCCACGCAGGGTTCGATCAACATCGCCGGCGGCATCGTCGTCGTCCCGCACGGCCTGACCCTCGGCGCGTACAGCGAGATGCTCTCCGGCGGCGTCGTCACCCGGGCGATGATCATCGGGCTGGTGCTCACGGCCGCCGGCACGCTGTTCTCCATGGCCGTCTCGGTCACCTGCGCGTACGGCCTGTCCCGGCAACGCTCCTTCGGCCACCGCACGATCCTGATGACCTTCATCGTCACGATGTTCTTCGGCGGCGGCCTGATCCCCACCTTCATCGTCGTAGCGGACATCTTCAGCGGCTACGACCAGTACTGGGCCCTGGTGCTGCCCGGCGCCGTCTCGGTGTTCAACATCCTGATCATCCGGGCCTTCTACATGAACACCGCCCGCGACCTGATCGACGCCGCGCGGATCGACGGCGCCGGGGACTGGCGGATCCTGGGGTCCGTGGTGCTGCCCACGTCCAAGGCCGTGAGCGCGGTCATGGCGCTGTTCTACGGCGTGGGCTACTGGAACAGCTGGTTCAACGTCGCGCTCTACATGCCGACCGACAGCAGCAAGTGGCCCATCCAGTACGTGCTCTACGAATACGTCAACCAGGGCGCCGCCATGCCCGGCGTCGCCGCGCACGACATCGCCGGGCACTCCCAGCCCGCGCCGCTCTCGCTGCAGATGGCCGTCGTCGTGCTCACCCTGGTGCCGATCGTCATCGTCTACCCGTTCGTGCAGAAGCACTTCGCCAAGGGCGCACTGACCGGCGCGATCAAGGGGTGACGGCGGATGGTCGTCACCTTGGCCGACGTCGCCGCCCGCGCCGGCGTCTCAGCGAGCACCGTCTCGTACGTCATCAGCCGCAAACGGCCCATCTCGCCGGAGACGCGCGAGCGGGTCCTGCGGGCGGTGGCCGAACTCGGCTACCACCCGAACGCCGGAGCCCGGGCTCTCGCGTCGCAGCGGTCGAACACCATCGCGCTGATGGTGCCGCTGCGCAGCGACATGTACGTGCCGGTGCTGATGGAGATCGCGATGTCCGTCGCGACCGCCGCGCGCGCCGCCGGACAGGACGTGCTGCTGCTCACCGGCGACGAGGGCATCCAGGGGCTGCGCCGCGTCGTGGCCAGCGGGCTGGCTGACGCGGTCATCCTGATGGACGTCGAACTCGACGACGAGCGCATCCCGGTACTGAGGGAACTGGCGATACCCGCGGTGCTGATCGGCCTGCCCGCCGAGACCGAGGGCCTGACCTGCGTGGACCTGGACTTCACCGCCGCGGGCTCGGTCTGCGCCGACCACCTCGCCGACCTCGGTCACCGCTACGTCGCGCTGCTCGGCGCCGACCGCACCGTCTACCGCAGGCGCACCGGTTTCGCCGCCCGCACCCTCGACGGCTTCACCCGGCGCGCCCTCGAACGCGGCGTGCGCACCGTGCACCGCTCGTGCGACGGCGGCTTCTCCGCGACCGCGGCGACCGTCGACGAGGTCCTGGAGGCCTGGCCCTCGCTCAGCGCGTTCGTCGTGCAGAACGAGGCCGTCGTCGGCCCGCTACTGCACCTGCTCGCCCAGCACCGGCGCGCCGTACCCGAGGACGTCTCCGTCGTGGCGATCTGCCCGGACCAGATCGCCGTCCAGCCGCAGCCGCGGATCACCTCGGTCCCGATCCCCGCCGAGGAGATGGGCCGGCGCGCCGTGCGGCTGGCCATGGCCCAACTCGCCGGCAAGCCGACCAGCGGCAGCACGCTGATCCGGCCGAAGCTCGTCGTCCGGGGTTCCTCGGCCGCCCGCGCACGCTCGTAATCCACTGGTTCTACCGGAGGTTCCACCGATGGCGATCCTGCCTGCCCGCGTCCTGTTCGGCGCCGCGTACTACCACGAATACCAGCCCTATGAACGGCTGAAGACGGACCTGGACCTGATGGCGCGGGCGAGGTTCTCGGTCATCCGGGTCGGCGAGTCGGTGTGGTCGACCTGGGAGCCGGAGAACGGCCGCTACGACCTCGACTGGCTCGAACCGGTGCTCGACGGCGCGCACGAACACGGCATCGGGGTGATCCTGGGCACCCCGACCTATGCGGTCCCGCCGTGGCTCGCGCGTCAGTACCCGGAGATCACCGGCGAGCCGGCCACCGACAGGCCAAGGAGCTGGGGAGCCCGACAGGAGGCCGACTTCACCCACCCGGCCTTCCGCTTCCACGCCGAACGCGTCATCCGCAGGATCCTGGCACGCTACGCGCCGCACCCGGCCGTCATCGGCTTCCAGGTCGACAACGAACCCGGCCTGATGCTGCTGCACAACCACGGCGTCTTCCAGCGCTTCGTCGACCACCTGCGCCACCAGTACGGCGACGTGGAGACGCTGAACGAGGAGTGGGGCCTGGTCTACTGGTCGCACCGGCTGTCCACCTGGGCCGACCTGTGGACCCCGGACGGCAACGCGCAGCCGCAGTACGACATCGCGTGGCGCGAGTTCCAGGCGAAGCAGACCAACGAGTTCATCGCGTGGCAGGCCGACATCGTGCGCGAATACGCACGTGCCGACCAGTTCGTCACCACCTGCGTCTGCTACGGCCTGCCCGCGGTGCAGGACGACGAGCTGACCGAGCCGCTCGACGTGACCGCGGGAAACCCCTACTACGCCATGCAGGACGGCCTGCAACTCCCGGACGACCGTGCGCAGACCGAGAGTTGGCCGCCGCGCGGGGTGTGGTTCCTGTACAAATCCGCGGACTGGATGTACTCCTCAAAGCAGGCTCCGTACCTGGTCACCGAGACGAACGCGCAGAACGTCGGCGGAACCTCGGAGAACCGCCCGGCCTTCGACGGGCAGTGGCGCCAGGCCGCGTGGGCGCTCGTGTCCCGCGGCGCCCGGATGGTCGAGTACTGGCACTGGCACACGCTGCACTTCGGCGCCGAGACCTACTGGGGCGGAGTCCTGCCGCACAGCGGAAAGCCCGGACGCGTCTACGCCGAACTGGCACGGCTCGGCGCCGAGTTCGAGACCGCCGGGGAACTCGTCGCCGGGATCGAGCCGGACGCCGACATCGCCTTCGTGTACTCGACCCCGAGCAAATGGCTGATGCAGAAATACCCGCCGCTGGCCAAGGAAGGCGGCGAACCCGACGCCGACTCGTACCACACGATATTCGACGCCTTCTATCGCGGCACGGTCGAGGCCGGACGACAGGCGCGCATGATCCACGCCCGCCAGTTGCACGACCCGACCGGCGTGCGGGACGGCCTCTCCCCCGAGGAAGCGGCCGAGCGCCATCCCGTCCTAGTCGTTCCCGCGCTCTACCTCGCCCACGATTCGACGCTCGACTGGCTCACGGCCTACGCGCACGCAGGCGGCCACCTCGTCCTCGGCCCACGCACCGGATACGCGGACGAAATCGGCCGTGCCCGCCGCGAACCCGCCCCCGCGCGACTGGCCGAGGCCGCCGGAATCAACTACGACGAGTTCAGCAACCTGACCGCCGACCTGCCACTGCGTACCGCCGACGGCTCCCCGTTCGAGCTCCCGCCCGACGCCGTCGCGACCCGCTGGGCCGACGGACTGACCGTCGCCGACGCCGAGATCCTCGCCACATATCAGCACCCGCACTTCGGCCGCTGGCCCGCCCTGACCACGCGCCGCCACGGCAGCGGCCGGATCACCTACGTGGGCACCGTCCCCGGCCTCAGCCTCGCCCGGGCGCTCGCCGCCTGGCTCGCCCCGCATCCGGTCGGCGGCTGGACCGATCTGCCCGCCTCCGTCACCGTCAGCACCGGCACCGCCCCCGACGGCCGCCGCGTCCACATCGTGCACAACTGGAACTGGGACGCGGTGTCGGTCACCGCACCGCAGCCGCTCGACGACGTGCTGACCGGCGCGTCCGTGGCCGCGGACGAGCCGGTCCAGCTCGGGTCGTGGGACGTGCGCGTGTTCGTCTCGGGCGAGGAGCGATGAGCCTCCGCTGGGGCCACGCGGCCCTGAACCTGGAGATCAGCCTGCCCGAGGACGGCGCGCCCCGGCTCGTCCGCCTCGGCACTCCGGACGAGACCGCCGTCCAGCAGAATCCTCATACGCTGCTGCCGCTGGTCGAGGTGACCGCGATCGGGCACGGCCGCTTCTGGTCCGGCACCCGGCTCGTCGGCACGAACATCGGCGAGCGGATGCGCTACCGCGGGCACCGAACCGACCGCGACGGCGTATGGCACACCCTCACCGTCGAGCTGCACGATCCGGAGAGCGGGCTCGTCGCGCAGGCGTGCTTCCGTTCCCCGGACGGCATCCCCGTACTGCGCAGCGAGGTGGTCCTGCGCAACGAGGGCGAGCGCGTGCTGCACGTCCAGTCGGTCACCTCGCTGACGATCGGTGGCCTGAGTGCGCGGGCGGGGTCGGGCCTGCAGAACGCCGATGTGCTGTTCGCGCAGAACGAATGGTTCGGCGAATGCCGGTGGCGGAGCGAACCGCTGTGGCTGACCGTGCCCGACCTGAACGGTCCGGTCCGGGACGCGGACGGCCGCTGCGCGTTCGAACTGGCCGGTCACGGCACGTGGTCCAGTTGCGGGGCGCTTCCGATGGGCGGCCTGACCGACCCTGACTCGGGCCGCGTCCTGGTGTGGCAGATCGAGCACAACGGCGGCGGCTGGCGCTGGGAGTGCGGAGAGCGATCGGGCGCGGCATATCTCGCCCTGTTCGGGCCCTGCGACACCCACCACCAATGGCAGCACGCACTGGAACCCGGCGACGAGTTCCGCACCGTGCCGGTCGCGCTCGCCGTCTCCGCGGACGCCGGACCGGACGACGCATTCGCCGCGCTCACCCGCTACCGTCGCCTGCTGCGCCGCCCGCACACCGACCACCAGCGGCTCCCCGTCATCTTCAACGACTTCATGAACTGCCTCATGGGCGATCCCACCACGGCCAGGCTGCTGCCGCACATCGACGCGGCGGCCGAGGCGGGCGCCGAATACTTCGTGATCGACGCCGGATGGTACGACGGCGACGACGACGGCTGGTGGGACAGCGTCGGCGCGTGGGAACCCTCGGCCACCCGCTTCCCCGGACCGCGCGGCATCCACGAGCTCTTCGACCGCATCCGCAGCCACGGCATGACCCCCGGCGTCTGGCTCGAACCCGAGGCCGTCGGCGTACGCAGCCCCATCGCGAAATCACTGCCCAACGAGGCGTTCTTCCAGCGCTCCGGAATCCGCGTCGTCGAGAACGGCCGCCTGCACCTCGACCTGCGCCACCCCGCGGCCCGCGCGCACCTCGACGCCGTGGTCGACCGGATCGTGGGCGGCTGGGGCATCGGCTATCTCAAGCTCGACCACAACATCGACATGGGCCCGGGCACCAGCGCGCACGACGGCGAATCACCCGGAGCCGGCCTCCTCGGCCACAACCGCGCGCACCTCGACTGGCTCGACGGCGTCCTGGACCGCTATCCCCATCTCGTCCTGGAGAACTGCGCCTCGGGCGGCATGCGGATGGACTACGCGCTGCTCTCCCGCACCCAACTCCAGTCCACCAGCGACCAGCAGAACCTGCTGCACTACGCCCCCATCGCAGCCTCCGCGCCCGCCGCCGTCACCCCGGAGCAGTGCGCCGTCTGGGCCTACCCAATGGCGTCCGACTCGCTCGACGAGGTCGCCTTCACCATGACCAACTCGCTGCTCGGCCGCATCCACCTCTCCGGCCAACTACCCGACCTCAAACCGGAAGCCCGAGCCCTCGTCCACGAGGCGATCGGCGTCTACCGATCGATTCGCGCCGACCTGCCACGCGCGGTGCCGGCCTGGCCCCTCGGCCTGCCCGGCTGGGAGGACCCGTGGATCGCCCTGGCCCTGCGAACCCCCGAGACCACCTATCTCGCGGCCTGGCGTCGTCCGGGGGCGCCGCCGTCCGTCACGCTGCCGCTGCCGCACCTGCGCGGAGCGGCGGCGAGACTCGACGTCCTCTATCCCTCCACCAGCACCGCGGACGTCCTCTGGTACCCGGGCAGCGCCGAACTCACGGTCACCCTGCCGCGCTACCCGTCCGCGGTCCTGCTACGCGTCACCGAACGTTGAGACGGCGATCAGCCCGCGCTCGGCGAGGTCGGCCCAGAGCTCGTCCGGCACCGGTTGTGCACGCAGTTCCGCGTTGCGCACCACCTGGTCCCGGGTGCGCATGCCGAGGGTGACGTTGACGACGGCGGGATGGGTGAAGGGGAAGGCGATGGCGGCGGCGGGCAGCGTGGTGCCGTGGGCTTCGCAGACGTCGGCGACGGCGTGCGCCCGCGCGAGCAGTTCCGGCGGCGCGTCCTCGTAGTCGTATTTGGCTCCGGCCGCCGGACGGTCGCGGGAGAGCAGGCCGGAGTTGAACACCCCGACCGCGACCACGCTCTTGCCGAGTTCGACGGCCGCGGGCATGACGTCGTCGAGAGCGGACTGGTCGAGCAGCGTGAAGCGGCCCGCGAGCATCACGATGTCCGCCGCCGTCTCGCGCAGGAACCTCGCGAGCATCGCGGACTGGTTCATCCCCGCGCCGATGGCCCCGATCACGCCCTGGTCGCGCAGTTCGGCGAGCGCGGGCATCGCCTGGTCCGCAGCCTCGCGCCAGTGCTCGTCCGGATCGTGCACGTAGACGATGTCGATCCGGTCGAGCCCGGTGCGCTCCAAGGTCGCCTCGATCGAACGCAGTACGCCGTCGCGGCTGAAGTCCCACTGCCTGCGCAGGTCGTCGGGGACGTCGAAGCCTTCGGAGTCGGTGCCGCGCGGCTGCTCGTTCGGCACGAGCAGCCGCCCGACCTTGGAGGAGACGACGTACTGGTCGCGCGGATGTTCGCGCAGCGCGGCGCCGAGGCGGCGTTCGGACAGGCCGAGCCCGTAGTGCGGGGCGGTGTCGAAGTAGCGGATACCCGCGTCCCAGGCCGCCGCGACCGCGTCCGCCGCCTCCTGGTCCGAGGTGGCGCGGTAGAGGTTGCCGATGACGGCGGCGCCGAATCCGAGTTCGGTCAGCTCGATGTTCGTACCCGTAATCCTCATCGGCCGAGCCACCCGCCGTCGACCGGGAGGATGGTGCCGTGCACGTAGTCCGAGGCGGAGGACGCGAGGAAGACGGTGGCGCCCGCGAGATCCGCGGCGCGGCCCCAGCGCCCGGCCGGGATCCGGTCGAGGATCGCGGCGCTGCGTGCCGGGTCGTCCTGCAGCGCCTGGGTGTTGTCGGTGGCGATGTAGCCGGGCGCGATGGCGTTGACGTTCACGCCGTGCGCGGCCCACTCGTTCGCCAAAGCCTTGGTGAGTCCGGCGATCCCGTGCTTGGCAGCGGTGTATCCGGGCACGGTGATCCCGCCCTGGAAGCTCAACAGGGACGCAGTGAAGATGACCTTCCCCTGCCCGCGCCGCACCATGGCCGCGCCGAGCGCCTGGGCGAGCGCGAACTGCGAGCTGAGGTTGACCTGCAGCACCTGGTCCCAGTCCTCGAGCGGATGGCTCACGGCCGGGGCGCGGCGGATCGTACCGGCATTGTTGACGAGGATGTCCACCGGCCGTTCCCGCTCCGCGAGCCGCCTGCCGAGTTCGGCGACGGCGTGCGCGTCGGCCAGGTCGACGCGGATCGCCTCGAAGGAGCGGCCGAGCGCCGTGACCTCCTTCTCGATCCCGCTTCCGGTCGTTTCGAGGTTGGCGCTCACCCCGATGATGTCGGCTCCGGCCTCGGCCAGGGCGCACGCCATCGCACGGCCGATGCCGCGGCGCGCGCCGGTGACCACGGCCGACTTTCCACTCAGGTCGAAGAGGTTCACGCGGCACCGCCAGCGGCGTCGTCGTCGTCCTCGGAGCAGTCGAGCAGGATCTTCATCACGTCGCCGCCCGCTTCGAGCGCTTCGAAGGCGGCGGGCGCCTCGGCGAGCGGCACGACCCGCGAGATCAGCGCACGCGCGGGAATCGAACCGTCCGCGATCAGGGCGACGGCGCGTTCGAAGTCGCCACGATCGTAGAGCCGCGCGCCGACGAGGGTGAGTTCGCGCCAGAAGAACCGGTGCAGGTTCACCTCCCGCGGCTTCGCGTGGATGGCGACCTGGCACAGGCGCCCGCGCACGGCGAGCACGTCGACCGCCGTGCTGACTCCGGCGGCCGCGCCGGAGACCTCGAAGGCCACGTCCGCCCCGGCGCCGCCGGTCCACTGCTCGACGAGCTCCGACACGTCGTCGGCCGCGGGATCCCACGTGGTCAGGCCGAGTTCCTGCGCGATCCGCCGTCGGCCGGTCGACAATTCCACCACGCGCACGTCGGCGCCCGTGGTCCTGGCGACCAGCGCGATCAGCAGGCCGACCGGACCGCCGCCCACGACGACGGCCCGCTCCCCGGCCTCGAGCCCGGCGCGCGCCACGTCGTGCACGGCGACCGCGGTCGGTTCGACGAGGGCCGCGACGTCCAGCGGAAGATCGGCGGGCAGCGGCACGAGGGTGTCGGCGGGCACGACCCAGCGCCGCTGCATGGCGCCCGGCGAGTCGATGCCGATGAAATCAAGGTTCTGGCACACGTGCCGGTGTCCGGCGCGGCAGGCGGGGCAGGTCCCGTCCCAGCGCAGCGGCATCACCGTCACCGGGTCGCCGACCCGCCGGCCCTCGACTCCGGCGCCGACGCGCAGGATCCGCCCGGACATCTCGTGGCCGAGCACGGCCGGGGTGGTGACCCGCGCGTCCATGTCGCCGTGGAAGATGTGCAGGTCGGTGCCGCAGATCCCGACGTAGGCCGGGGCTATCTCCACCTCGCCCGGGCCGGGCGGCGGCGCCTCGACGGCGCCTGCGGCCAGCGTGCGGGCAGCGGTGTACGAGACCGCGAAGGATTGCATGATGAACTCGGTCCTCTCTCGCGCGGGTCGCGCGGGAAGGTTCAGTGGTCGCCGGTCGGTTCGGAACCGAAGACGCGGCGGGTGATCTCGCGCCGGTAGTCGTCGAGGGTCTTGTCCAGGTGCACGCCGGTCGCCTCGGCCGCGGCGTCCGGGTCGCCGTCGCGGATGGCCTCGTAGATCGCCGCGTGTTCGGCCACCGCGTCCCTGGCGTGGTCGCCGAGCGCGCCGTGCATCCCGATGGTGCTGGCCTGCCGTTGCAGCCGCCGCGCCTCGCGGACGGCGGCGACCAGGAAGGGGTTGTGCGAGGCCTCGGCGACACCGAGGTGGAACGCGTCGTCGCCCTGGTCGAACAGTTCGTCCTGCCCGGTCTCGTGCCCCTCCCGGCACTGCCGGACCGCGCTGTCGATCGTGCGCAGTTCCGCCGGGGTGGCGCGGGTCGCGGCCAGCCGGCTGGCGGCCGTCTCCTGCACCTTGCGGAACTCGAAGAGCATGAAGATCTGGTCGAGGTCCGTGGGCATGAAGAAGCCGCCCCAGCGGGCGGCGCCGAGCATGCCCGCGTCGTCCGCGACGTAGAGCCCGCGTCCCCGGTGGGCGCGGACCCGGCCGAGCGCGGAGAGGATCTTCACCGCCTCGCGCACCACGGTGCGGCTGGTGCCGAGCCGGGCGGCCAGCTCGTTCTCGGTCGGCATCCGGTCCCCGGGCCGCAGCCGCGACTCGGCGATGAGCCTGAGGATCCGCTCCGACACGACCTCGTAGCCGGGCCGGTAGGCGACCTCGTCCACATCTCCCACTCGACGAAGCATACTCTTCAGCCACAGCCGTCGCTAGATGAGTATGACTTAATTGAAGAATTTGCCCGCCTACACCCTTGACGCGAGGGCGGTACCTCGGCTCTCATGTCACAGCGAGGGAAAATAAGTAAGACACATCCCGCACCACAACGTAGTGGAGGATCGTCATGAGACATACATCCCGAGCAGCCGGCGCGAACAGAGCGGGCCTGAGCCGCGGCCGCACCCGTGCCGGGCTCGCCGCCGCCGTCGCCACGCTGACCCTCGGTGCGGTCACCGCGTGCGGCGGCGGCACGGGCACCGCCTCGGGCGCGCACGGCAGCTTCTCACCGGTGGCCCAGACCGGCGGCGCGCTGACAGTGTGGGTGGACTCGACCCGGCTGGCCGCCGCGAAGCTGTACCAGCAGGAGAACCCGCAGGTGAAGATGAACATCGTCACCTACGACGGCGACGCCAACGGCTCCAACTACCTGCAGACCAAGGTGAGCCTGTTCAACCGGACCGGCAACGGCTGGCCGGACGTGGTCTTCAGCTCGCAGAACAACGAGACCTCCTGGGCGGTGCAAGACGGCTTCACCGCGCCGCTGAACAAGGGCCTGATCCCGCAGTCCACGCTCGACCAGTGGGCCACCGGCGCCAACGCGCCGTGCACCGTCGACGGCACGCTCTACTGCCTGCGCAACGACCTCTCCCAGACCGTGCTCTGGTACAACGCGCCCCTGATGAAGCAGTGGGGCTACCAGGTCCCGACCACCTGGGAGCAGTACGAGGCCCTCGGCAAGCAGGTCGCCGCGCAGCACCCCGGCTACCTGGTCGGCGACGCGGGTGACACGTTCACGCCCGAGGTCTTCATGTGGGCCGGCAAGTGCGGCGCCAACCAGATCACCGGGCCCAAGGCCGTGACGGTGAACACCACCAGCGCCAACTGCACGCGGATGGCCTCGCTGCTCGACACCCTGATCGCCGACAAGACCGTGTCCACCAGCAGCGTGTTCAGCGCCGACTTCGACAAGAACGACGCCAGCAGGATCCTGATGCTGCCCGGGCCGTCCTGGTACGGCGGCGCGCTGTTCCAGGGCACGTTCAAGACCCCGGCGAAGACGGTCGCGGTCGCCCCGATGCCGCAGTGGTCCGCCGACTCGACCCCGTCGGTCGGCAACGTGGGCGGCGGCACCTGGCTGCTGTCCGCGCACAGTGCGAACCTCAAGGCCGCGACGGCGTTCCTGACCTGGGTCACCACCGCCGACGACTACCAGGGCAAGCTCGCCCCCGGATACCCGGCCTACGCCCCGGCGGCCAAGACCTGGCTGGCGGCCCAGGCGGGCTCCGGCTACTACGCGAACGACATCACCACCCCGCTGCAGAACGCGGCCGGCCAGGTCTGGTCGGGCTGGGGCTACGGCCAGTTCAGCCAGGAGGCGATCTGGGCGTCCACCGTCACGCCGGGGGTCACCGCGGGCAAGACCATCGTCTCGCTGCTGCCCGCCTGGCAGACCGCGATCGGCAACTACGCGCGGTCCGACGGATACCAGGTCAGCCAGTGAGCACGGTCGCGAACACGGTCGGGTCGGAGCGCGCCGCACGGCGCAGGCTCCGGCCCGTCCGGGCCGGGCACGGCTTCGTCGCCGCGTACGTGGTGCTGCTGATCGCCTTCGGCGTCGTGCCCACGGTGTACGCGATCTACTTCGCCTTCACGAACGCGGGCAACACCTTCTCCGGCCTGTCCAACTTCACCGACGCGGCCGACGACTTCCGCTTCCTGCCGGCCGTCGAGCACGTGGGGCTCTACCTCGTGTTCTGGCTCGCCTCGCTCGTCGTCTTCGTGGTCGGGCTCGCGCTGCTGCTGCACCGGCTCGCGGCCCGCGGCGTCAGCAGGGCGCTGCGGTTCCTCTACTACGTCCCCGGCGCGCTGGCCGGCGCGGCGAGCGTGATGGTGTGGCTGTTCATGCTCGACCCGACCGTCAGCCCGGTCGGATTCCTGCTGCGCGCCCTCGGTTTCTCGACGTTCAACGACGTCGTCGCCCCGGGCAACCTGCCGGTGCTGTTCACGCTCATGGCGTTCTGGACCGGCGCGGGCGGCTGGATCGTGGTGATGTACGGCGCCCTGAACAACATCCCGACCGAAGTCCTCGAAGCCGCGCGCATCGACGGGGCGAACGCCTGGCAGACGGCGCGCCGCATCCAGATCCCGCTGCTGCGCAAATGGATCGTCTACATGGTCATCCTGGCCTTCGCGGGCGGCACGCAGCTGTTCGTCGAACCGCAACTGCTCTCGCAGGCGAGCGTGGGAGTGGCCGGCCGGGACTACTCGCTCAACCAGCTCTCCTACGACTTCGCCTTCCAGACCAACAATGTGAACGCCGCGGCCGCCATCTCGGTCGAACTGCTTCTGGTCGGGCTCATCGTCGCCACGGTGTTCGTCGCCAGATCGGGGTTCTTCGATGCCGACTGACTTCCGCCGAAGCCGTCGCACCGGGCGCGACCCGCTGGCAGCCGTGGTGCTGCTGCTGTTCGTGGTCTTCTTCGTCCTGCCGGTGCTCTGGCTGCTGCTGGCCGCGACGAAGACCGACGACCAGCTCGTGCACACCAACCCGCTCTCCTTCGGTTCCTGGCACGCGCTGCGCGGCAACTGGGACGCGCTGACGGGCTACCAGGGCGACACGATCTTCCTGTGGCTGCGCAACTCCGCGGTCTACGCGTTCATCGCGCTGGCCATCACCCTCGTGGTGGCGGTCCCGGCCGGATACGCACTGGCGCTGACCGACTTCCCCGGTCGGCACACACTGCTCATCGCGACGCTCGTGGTCATGCTGATGCCCAGCGCCACGCTGGTCGTGCCGCTGTTCCTGGAGATGAACGCGGTGCACCTGATCGGCTCGATGTGGTCGGTCATCCTGCCCTACGCGTTCTACCCGTTCGGCGTGTACCTGGCCTACATCTACTTCAGCACCGCGATCCCCCGGTCGCTGCTGGAAGCGGCGCGGCTGGACGGCTGCTCGGAGTTCGGCACCTTCCGCCGCATCGCGCTGCCGCTGGCGACCCCTGTCGTCGCGCTGGTCGGGTTCTTCAGCTTCGTCGCGAACTGGACGAACTACTTCCTGCCGTACGTGCTGCTGCCGCAGAGCAACCAGTTCCCCGTGCAGGTCGGCCTCGGCACGCTGCTCGACGACGTGCCCCAGTTCAACCCGACCGTGGGATCACTCGCCGTCGAACGCCCGGAACTCGCCCTGGCCACCCTGCTGGCGATCACGCCGGTGCTGGTCGTCTTCCTCTTCTCCCAGCGCTTCCTGGTCGCCGGCATGCTCGCCGGCGCCACCAAGGACTGAACGGAGCCCCCCACGTGGAACCTGTCATCCCGGCCTCGGTGCCGCTGCTCGAACCGCCCGGCTGGGCGCTCGCCCAGCGGGAACTGTTCGACCTGCTCGACGACGCCTGGCGGCGCTTCGCCCACGCCTTCACCGGGCCGGACGGACGCCTGAAGTACAACGGAGTCCTCTCCACCCGCGACGGCGTCGACGACTTCTACGAGGTCTTCTTCAACTGGCCCCAGCTCTACCTGCTCGGCGGCGCCGACGACCTGCTGGCCGAGGCCGAGAAGCACTGGGAGGGCGTGACCGGGCAGCTCACCGAACTGGGCATGCTCCAGGACGAGTACGAGCGCGGATACGACTGGTTCCACCAGGGCGAGAGCCTGCTGCTGCTCTACTTCCTGTGCATGGCCGCCCCCGAGCGGTGGCGGGAGCGGGCGCTGCGGTTCGCGGAGCTCTACGTCGACCCCGCCAAGGGCAACTACGACCCCGGGCACCGCATCATCACCCGCCCGCACAACGGCAGCGACCCGGACCGCGCTGGCCTGTCCGAGACCGGGTACTACCCGTGGCTGCCGCAGGAAGCCCGGATGTACGGCTTCCCGATCAACTGGATCCTCCGAGACGGCGAGACTCCCCCGCTGGAGGCCGATCCGCGGCTCGGCGAGCAGATGCGCGTGCGCATGGGCCAGGGCGACACGGCGGTCAACCTCGCCGCGGCCGGCCTCGTCCTCAATGCCCTGATCATCTCGGGCGAGGACCGCTACCGGGACTGGATCGCCGAGTACGTCGGCGCCTGGCGCGAGCGTGCCGAGGCCTTCGCCGGGATCCTGCCGGACAACGTCTCCCCGGACGGCGAGGTCGGCGGGCTGCACGAGGGACGTCCGTACGGCGGCCACTACGGCTGGTCCTGGCCGCACGGCTGGCACAGCGTCGGGCACGCCGCCGCCGTCGGCGCGCTCGCCGCGGCCACCGCGACCGGCGACGACTCCTACCTCGACCTGGTCCGGCCGACCCTCGACGAGATCATCGCGCGCGGCAAGACGATGCCGTTCACCGAGGCCGACTCCAGCCTGCAGTCCAAGTGGGTCGTGCAGTTGCGCGACGATGTGCACACCCCGACGCTGCACGTCCCCTTCCGCCGCGACGACAACGGCTGGTTCGACTACAACCCGATGACGCTGCCCGTGCCGATCGCCCTGTGGCACCACAGCGACAGCGAAGCCGACCGCGAGCGGCTCGAACGACTGCGCGAGTCCGCCGGAATCGACTGGCGCACGCTGCGGCCGTTCCGCAGCAAGGAGGAGGCGCACCACGAAGAGGCCTGGTTCGCCTACCTCGCCGGCGACGACCCGGAGTATCCCGAGCGCATCCTCGCCACCGCGCAGGCCCAGGTGCGTCACCGGCTGGCCCGAATAGAGCTCTACCGGGACCGCGACGTCGACGAGGCCGACATCCACCTGTGGCAGCAGTCGAACCCCGTGGCCACCGAGGCACTCGTCCAGCTGACCTGGGGCGGACCGCAGGTGCTCTACAACGGCGGACTCCAGCAGGCGCGGGTGCGCTACTTCGACGCCGACACCCGCCGACCCGGCCTGCCGCCGTCGGTCGCGGCACTGGTCTCCAGCATCGACCCGCAGGCCACGGTCGTCGAACTCGTCAACCTCGACCCGAACGAAGCCCACACCCTGATCGTCCAGGCGGGCGCCTTCGGCGAGCACACGATCCGCAGCGTCCGACACACCCTCAGCCGCGACGACTCGTGGATCGGCGACCTCTACGACTACGGGCACCGCGAGCCGCAGCAGGAGACCTCCGAGCCGATCGCGGTCGACGGACCCTGGCTGCGCGTGCACCTGCCCCGCTCCACGCGCATTCGGCTCACGCTGGAGCTCGAACTGCGCACCCGCCCCGCGTCGTACCGCTCCCCCTTCGACGACGAGTCCACCGAAGGCGCGGCGTGACCGGCGGCGAAGAGGCCTCGATCCTCGACTGCCACGTCCACCTCTGGGATCCCAACCGCTTGACCTACGCGTGGCTGGACGAGGCGCCCCCGCTCAACCGGGCCTTCACCGCCGATGTGTTCACCGCCGTCCGACCCGCGTCCGTCGAAGCGATCTTCATGGAGGCCGGCCGGGACGAGCGGCAGGCCGTGGACGAGATCGCGTGGGTCAAGGAACAGGCCGAGCGGCACCCGTGGATCCGCGGAGCCGTCGCGCACGTGCCGCTCGAACGCCCCGCCGAGGCCGTCGAACTGATCGCCCGTCACGCCGCGGACCCGTTCATCGCGGGCGTCCGGCGCAACGTGCAGGACGAGGCCGCCGGATTCACCGAGGACGCGGGCTTCCGGGACGGTGTGCGACTGCTCGGCGACGCCGGCCTGCCGTTCGACGCGTGCGTGCGGCGGCATCAGATCCCCGAGATCACCCGGCTCGCCGCCGCGTGCCCGCACACGACGATCGTCCTCGACCACCTCGGCAAGCCGCGCGGCGACTCGAGGGACGCATGGTCGCGGGACCTGCGGGAGCTCGCGAAGCACGAGAACGTCGTGTGCAAACTCTCCGGCCTCGCCACCGAACTCGGCGCGGGCACCCCCGATTCGTTCACGCTCGAACTGCTGCGCGAAGCCCTCGACGTCTTCGGCCCCGACCGCTGCCTCTACGCGAGCGACTGGCCGGTCATGACCCTCGCCACCCGATACGGCGGCTGGCTCGACCTCGTCCGCGAGGCACTGCGCGGACTGCCCTGGTCGGCCGATGTGGCCGTGCTGCGCGACAACGCCCGGCGCGTCTACCGGCTCGACCGCCCGACCGGAAAGGAACCGCGATGAAACGGATCGCCCAGACCACCCGGCTGCGCCCGGAACGCCGCGAGGAGTACCTCGCGCTGCACCGCGCCGTCTGGCGGGACGTCGAGGCCGCGCTGCGGGCCGCGCACATCCGCAACTACAGCATCTTCCTGCACGGCGACACCCTCTTCGCCTACTACGAGTACCACGGCGACGACTGGGCCGCGGACCTCGAGTCGATCAAGGCCGATCCCGAGACACAGCGCTGGTGGACCTTCACCGACCCCTGCCAGGAACCGTGGCCGGACGCCGAGGACGGCGGCATCTGGTGCGACATCCCTGAGATCTGGCACCTGGAGGACTCACCGCGGTCCTGAGCCGCCTCCCGCCACCACACACCCCACACACATAGACGCCGCCGGGCGAGCTGACCGGCTCGCCCGTGCCGCGATAAGTGATATGACCGAGGCCGCGGCCGGGTCTCCTAGGTGTACGGATACTCGTCGGATCCTCGAAGGCGGAGACCTCATGCCGAACCAGGACGGGCACCACGTCGTCTACGCGGCGCAGCAAGGCGATCAGCGGGCGCTCGACGAACTCATCGCCTCGTACCTGCCGCTGGTCTACAACATCGTCGGCCGTGCGCTGCGGGGCCACGCGGACGTGGACGACGTCGTCCAGGAGACGATGCTCAGAGTGGTCAACGGCCTCTCCGGGCTGCGCGACCCGGCGGCGTTCCGCTCCTGGCTGGTGTCGATCGCAATCCGCGAGGTGCGCGACAGCCGACGCCGGGGGCCACACCTGGACGACGGCGGCCTCGATGAGCTGCAGGGCGTCGCGGATCCGGGAGCGGACTTCGTCGACCTGACGATCCTGCAACTCGGCCTGACCGACCAGCGCCGGGAGACCGCGGAGGCCACCCGATGGCTGGACGAGGCGGATCGCGACCTGCTGGCCCTGTGGTGGCTGGAGGCCGCCGGCCAGATCACCCGCGGCGAACTCGCGGTCGCCCTCGAACTGACTCCCGCGTACGCGGCCGTGCGCGTGCAGCGAATGAAGGCGCACCTGGAGATCGCCCGCGCTGTCGTGCGCGCGATATGGGCCACGCCCCGGTGCGCGATACTCGACGCGGAGATCCGGACGTGGGACGGACAGCCTTCCTCGCTGCTGCGCAAGCGCGTGGCCCGGCATCTGCGCGAGTGCTCCGACTGCTCGGCGCACCAGCGGCGATTGGTGCCGGCCGAAAGCCTGCTCGCCGGGATCGCGCTGGTGACGCCGCCTGTATTGGGCGGTGTCTACGGCGCGAACCACGTCTGGCTGCCGTCGCCGCATCAGGGCCCGACGAACGCCGAAGCGAACCTTCGCGGATCGTCACGGCCGACCCGACGCAAATCCCGGCGCACGCGAAGCCGACTGCTGACCAGCAAGCCGATCATCGCCTCGGTGGCGCTCGCGACCGCGTGCGCGGGCGGTGCGATCGCCCTGACCGCTGATCCGTCCCCCGCCTCGACCGGCGCCGCCGAAGCCGCCAAGACCGTCGTCAGCGTCGCGGCGGCCACGACACCGGCCACGTTGACCATACCGACGGTCGCGGCGTCCCCCTCGGCATCGCACTCCGCCACGACGTCCGGCACACCCGCGGCAACCGCGCCCCGGACGAGTTCCCGCCCCTCCGCGGCGGTGCCGACCTCGCCGGTCTACGGGCAGACCGTGGACACCGCCGACGCCGCACCCGCCGACCGCTTCACCAAGCCCGGTCCGCTCCCGAAGCGGCCGGAGACCGTGCCGATCACCGCCACCGGCAGCTACTCCCAGCCCTTCAAGGGCTCGCTCGGCGGCACGTACCTGATGTTCTGGTCGGGCCAGTACGTCACCATCACCGGCACCGGCTACTTCCGGGTGCGGTACGAGATCGCCTGGTTCAACCGCGTCGGCCCGATGGTGATGCCGACCTGGACGGGACTGCGCGGCAAGCTCTTCCACGTCGCCTCCGGTGGCGGCCGCCGGATGGACGACCACGGCGCCGGCCAGCCCGCGAGCACCACGTGGATGGGCAACGCGAAGGCGGGCTACATCACGCTGCCGTCCGGCGCGCAGCAGATGTGGAACAACGAGTACTTCTACCTCGACGGCAGCGTCACGCTGCATGAGAACGAGGGATACGCCGACTACAACCTCTCGGTCACCCCGGTCGCGTGGACGGACGTCACCAACGACATCGACACCGCACCCGACGGCGGCGGCGTCATCCGCTACGGCCTGGTCCGCGACACCGGCACCGACGCCGCGCCCGTCCCGCAGTACCTCACCCGCTCCACACCCGCCAAGGCGACGGACGTGCCCCAGCACTCGGAAGTCGAACCGTCAGCCGACTGACGGTCCGACTGATGCCGACTCAAGCCGTCGTGGCAGCCTCGAAGCCGCCGTCCCACGAGGAGTCGGCGGTCATCACGACCGGGAACCTCACGCCAGCCTTGCCTCATGCGCCGCGCTGCTCACTCCAGCTCTTCCATCATCATGTTGTCCTCGATGTAGTCCGCGACCGCGGACCCGATCGGCGGGGGCATGAGGCCGATACCGCTGGAGGCCCTGCGCAAGGACGTGGCGAGTGCGCGGACGTGTTCGGTCGCCTCGTGCACGGCGTCGGCCAGGATGCGGGCGCCCGGGCGATCCGGGTCCTCAATCGGGACCGCGGCCGCTTCGGCTGCCCGGAGGACGAACTCGTGCAGCTGAAGCAGGGTGCTGCGGAGGGGATCGATCGCGGCGGACAGTGTTCCCAGGACGATGTACACGTCGAGCGGGGATGTCAGGCCGCCACCTTCCGGCGACGTGGCGCGATTGAGCAGGACGGACGCTTCGACGAGTCTTTCGACGAGAGCGAGCGGCTGCCCGGCATCATCGGGGCTCGTGGGGTCGGTGGGACGAGTCTCGGCCATGGCTTCCCTCTCGGACCGATCAACGAAACAGTTCCCTTATTCATACCCATGTGGACGGTGGACGCCCTCGCGCCGCCTCCGGGCGGTCCGAGTGGCCACAACGGGGTCGGAACGGTTGTCGGCTCGGTGACGGACTGTCAGCTTTGCGGTGTCAAGGTCCGAGAAGGCGCTCGGCGGGCAGAGCCGGGCCGGGGATGGGGTTCCACATGGTCGAGTTGCGTACGTTTGATCTTCCGGAGACCGTTGCCGGACAGGCCTCGGACGTCGAACTGGGACGCGCGTTGGTCGCGACGTGGCAGGCCGACGGCATCCTGCAGGTCGCGATCGGGCCGGACGAGGAGGCCGTGCAGCAGCAGGCGTACCAGGCGAGCCGGCGGTTCTTCGGGTTGCCGCAGCGGGTGAAGGCCGGGCACGTCAGCGACTCCTCGTACGCGGGATACATCGCGTCCGGCGAGGAACTGACCGACGGCGTCAACGACGGCTCGGAGGTGTTCACCGTCACCCCGGACTTCGCGGCCGACGACGCGCGGGTGCTGGCGGGCTGGCCGTGCCACGGTCCCGCCCCGTGGCCCGACGACGACTACCGCGACGCGATGGCGGCGTGGATGTCCGTGCTCGGCGGCGTCGGAGAACGGCTCCTGCGGCTGACGGCGCTGGGCCTCGGCCTGCCGGTCGACGCGCTGACCCGGCTGACCGACGAGGGCTGGCACCACATGAGGGTGCTGCGTTTCCCCGCCGCCTCGCCCGGCAACGACGGCCGCGGCATCGGCGCCCACACGGACTACGGCCTGCTCGTCATCGCCTCCCAGGACGAGGTCGGCCAGGCGCTGTTCATCCGCCCGCCCCTCGCCGGCGAGCGCCGCAACCGCAACTGGCTGGCCGCGGAGAGCGCCGCCGGCGTGTACGAGGACGACGACCGGTGGACCTACGTCAAGCCGGTCCCGCACACCCTGACCGTCTTCCCGGGCGACGTCATGCAGTTCGTGACCGGCGGCGAACTCCTCTCCACCCCGCACAAGGTGAAGCTGGCCGACCGGGAACGCCACGCCCTCGCGTACTTCCACGAGCCCGCCTTCAACGCCGTGGCCCGCCCCCCCACCGGCGAACCCGCCGCGGACGGCGACCACATCCACTACGGAACGCACTTCACGAACATGTTCATGCGCAGCTACCCCGACCGCGTCACCACCCAGCGCATCCACGCCGAGCACCGCCTGGACATCCTGGAGAAGCTCCGCGACGAAGCCCTCCACGGCTGACCGGCCGCGGATCGCGGATCACGCGGAGCTCGGCCACCCGCCGCAGGACCATCCGTCGGGCGTTCGCGTGACCTCGACGGGAGTGCCGTGTGCCAGCGGACGGCCCCAGACGTCGTCCGGGGAGAGGTCCGCGCACACGGACACCAGGCCCAGAGTCAGTGTTCCCACATGCGCCACCGCGACGATCGTCTGACCGTCGTGGTCGGCGGCGGTGTGCTCAAGCCAGGCGGAGAACCGCTCGACCACAGCGCGCCCCGACTCGCCGCCCGGCAACGCGGCCTCGAGATCCGCCTCGAACAGCCAGCGGCGCAGCACCTCCGCCGACTTCGGTCCGGCGGCGGGATCGGCAGAGCCCTCGAACTCGCCGACGCCGAATTCGAGCAGTCCGGCGTCCCGACGCGTCGTGCACCCGACCGCCTCCGCGATGGCCTCGGCCGTCTCCACAGCACGAAGTGCCGTGCTCGAGTAGACCGCCGCGATCGGCTCCGAGCGCGAGCGAAGGCCTTCGGCCGCCGCCTTCGCCTGGGTGCGGCCGTGTTCGGTCAACCCGGCGCCGGGCGGGACGCTGGACAGCACCCCGGCCGCGTTGTCGAGGGACTGGCAGTGCCGGACGAAGAGGATACGGGTCACGGCGTCCCTTCGCTGAGTACGTTCGCCTTGACCAGCTGATCATAGTAGCGATCCACGTCCTCGGTCCGCACGCCGAGCAACTCGCCCGCCATCGCGACCGCGGCGTCACGAGGCCTGCCGTGCGCGACCCCCCACAGCAGCGCGCCCGGCCGGCTCACCTTGACGGCGCGCGAGTCCGGCCGGTTGAGGAGCACGGACTGCGAGGTCAGGAAAGGCAGCACCCTCATATCGCGCTGCGGCCCGCTCGGCGAGTCGGCGGTCACGACCGGGTATGTGAGTCCCGTTATCGCCATGACCAGGAAGTCCTGCGACAGCCAACTGCACCGCGCCGTCGACGCCGCCGGGTCGTGCAGCACTCGGGTGACGTCCTCGCCCAAGTCCTGGCCGATCGTCCGCGCCCACTGGGTCCACACCCACTTGAGCCCGATGTAGGCGTCCCCCCGCGCCGCGAGAAGCGCCTCCGCTGTGCTGGTGAGCATCGTGCGGGCCAGGGACTGCGCCGCCGTCTCGTCGCCCACGGCCAGGGCACCCCAGATGTCCTCCGCCCGGTTCGAGTTGCTCATGCCGTGCTGGGCGACGATGAGACTCGTCAGCGGATCGGCCGAGTCGTTGATACGGCTCTGCAACGCGGCGAGGCTGCCGTCGTCGGCCACGATCTCGCCCAGGGCGAAGCGCACGGCCTCGTCGAGCCGCTCGTAGCTCCAGTAGCCCAACTGGCTCGCGTCGGCCGGGGTGACCGTGAACTCGCGGCAGTTCTCGACGAGGCGTTCGAGCCACTCCCGGCTGCGCTGCTCGACGTCCACCCGCACGCCGTCTACGTCGATCTGCCGCGTCCGACCGCCCTCGGCCGTGATCACGTACAGGTCGACGTCGGAGGCCGGGGTGCCCAGACCCGCGAACGAGGAACCGCAGAGGAAGGCGTGTGCTCCGGGCCAGTCCGCCAAAACGGTGGCGGCCGCCTTACGGGCGTGCTCGAGCTGCGCCGGGTCGCGAGGGGGGAAGCGCTTCAGCATGTGTCACCTTTCGAATGGGCCCGCGCCGCGGACACCGCGGCCAGCGCCTGGACCAGATCGCCGTGGTGGACGGCACCGAGCGCGGCGATCCAGCGCTCGAGACCAAAGGCGACGCACCCGGAGAACGCGGGGGCGCCGTCGCTCGCGACGATCGCGCAGCGGTCGCCGAAGAAGTTCCGGTGGAAGTTGACGGAGGCGATGGCGAGGCCGCCGTCCCAGACCACCTCCTCCTTGACCGGGAACAGCCGTTGCATCGCGGCCCGCGCGCCCGCGGGGTCGAAGAACGGGTCGGTCGCCGCTTCGAGCTTGACCTCGAGGCCCAGCGCCGCCGCGAAGGACGTCACCCGGGAACGCAACGCGGTGAGGGCGTCGAGCACGGCCGCGCGCTCGCCGATGAACACGGCTTCACGCATGGTGAACCCCATCAGGCGGCGAAGTCCGTCGTAGTGCGTCTCGCGGCGGAAGCACCTCGCGACCGTGGTGAGCGCCGCGGTCTCCGGCAGGGCGGATCCGGCGAGATCGAAGTAGACCGGATAGCAGGCCGCCGACGCGAGGGCGTACCCGCTGTCCGCGAGTTGCGAGCCGGGAATCGGCACGGAGCCGTCCACGGCGCTGCCGCCCGGCGCGGCCAATCCGCTGACCAGGGATGCCAGATGCGGGAAGTTCTCGAAGTAGTCGATCCGCGCGAGATCCTCGACGCGCAGCAGCGGCGGATACTCACGCGGCTCGGCCGCGTGCTCGAGCGCCCAACCAGTGAACACGTCGTCCAGCGCGCCGCGTAGCCGGAGTGCGTCCGGCCCGAGGACGGCGAGGCCGTCGCGGACCGTGAACCCGTGCGTGCGCGGGCCCTGTACCGCCTGCCCGCTCATCCGAAGAAGCTCCGTTCGATGCTGCGCAGGGTGCGCAGGTCCTCGGCGGACACGGCGGTCAGCGACGCGGGCCGGCCCGAGCACTCCTCGATCAGCAGGAGGAACTCCACGACGGCGAGCGAGTCGAGGATCCGGTTCTCGATGAGGTCGAGGTCCGCGGCCGGCGGTTCACCCGTCGCGGTCCGCTGCGCGAGGAAGTCGATCAGGGGTTTCATACGCTGGTCGGCCAGGCTGCTCATGAGGTCGCGATCCTTTCGTCGGAGACGATTCCGCTGGAGACCAGGAAGGTCGTCGTGCGGTGCAGCACCCGTTCGGCGAAGGCCTCGAATCCGGGGTCCGCGAGCACACTCCGCCGGAAGGCGTACGGCTCGTCGATTCCCGCGTCGAGGTAGACGTCGGGCAGGCACAGCCCCGCGACGGAGGTGCGCATGTAGCGCCGCAGGTACTCGCCGACCTCGTGCAACTGCTCGGCGCTCGAACCGGCGCGCAGCCCCTCGTGCAGCAGCGCGACGATCCGGCGGCCGAACGCGATGTGCCGCGACTCGTCCTGGTGGTGCACGGCGTTCAGCCGGCGGATGGTCTCCGGCAGCCGTTCGTCCAGAGCCATCCTGCTGTTGAAGTAGTCGACGAGCTCCTCGAAGATGAGCAGCCGGGCGAACACCAGGAAGTCGGCGATCGCCGGATCAGCCGGGCCGGGGAACGGCACCGACCGGTCGGGGTAGATCTTGCCGCCGTACTTCCGGCAGAACGTGGCGAAGAACCACATGTGCTCGTTCTCTTCGCCGATGACGTGGTGGAAGTACTCGGAGGGCACCTCGAAGCCGGGCCGGTGGATCCGGTTCACCATCTCGACCAGCAGCTCCCGGATGCCGTGGACGTTCAGGCTGTAGAAGTTGACGCTGGACCACTTGCTCAGCGCGCGCAGCTGCTGCTCGGAGAGTCCGGCGCCGGCCGCGGTCTCCGTCTCGACCATCAGATCGGGGCTCATCCAGTACGCGTCCCCGTCCAGCTCCCGCGGCCATTCGAAGAGCCGGTACGGGTTGTAGTAGTCGCGTTCCGACATGTCGGCGAGTCGGCGCACCAGTACCCTGAAACGCTCGTCCGGCTCATCCATTCGCTTCTCCTTCCGTGCGGACGACCGCGTGGACGTGCATGTCGTGGCGGCCGTCGGCGAATCTCGCCTTGCTCCGCAGCAATCCCTCGAACGCGAAGCCGGCGCTGGTCACGCCGAAACAGGACGCGGGGCTGGCGGTGGAGTGCAAGCACTCGATCCGCTCCAGCCCGAGGTCTTCGAGGGCCCAGCGGTTCACCGCGCGCGCGGCGTCCGCGAACACGTCTCGACCGCGCGCGGCGGCGACGGTCCACGCCGTGAACTGCGCGGTGCCCTCACCCAGATCGAGCCGGATGAGCCCGGCCTGGCCCAGCGGCGTCCCGCCGGCCTCCTCGATCGTCCAGACGGCGCCGTTCTCCTCGCGCCAACGCCGACGGGAACGCTCGGCCCAGGCGCGTGCTTCGGCCAGGTCGTCGATCGTCCGCGCGTACCAGCGGCTGACCTCGTGGTCGGCGAACGCCGCGAGGATGAACGCGGCGTCCGCGTCCTCGGGCGGTCGCAGTGTTCTGCCGGCGACGGTGGACAGGACGGGCTGCGCCGTGCCCGAGACCGTGCCCGCGGCGATGAGAGGGGTCGTCAGCTTCGGCACGGCGCCTGCCCCTCGGCGAATGCGACCGGGCGCATCAGGCGACGCCCCATTCCCTGAGTCGGGCGATGACGTGGTCGAGCCGCTCCGGCGTCATGCGCTTCGCGGCGGCGGCCGCGGCCGGTTCGTCGGCCGCACCGACCCGCTCGGTGACTCCGGTGCTCTCGTGCACGACGAAGCGCGATTTCACCGCGGGTCCGCGCAGCACGAGCGAGACGGTGTCGGGCTGTGCGTCGAGCGCGTGGACCATCGTGTGATGCAGCACGTAGTGGTCTCCCGGCTGCTCGGTGCGGACGTGAACGGGCGCGAGGTCGGCCGGCGGGACGCTCCGCAGGTCCACCGCGCCGTACATCCGGTGCCGGTAGCCGCCGCGCAGGATCCGGCTGGCGAAAGTCCAGCGGTGGTCGTGCGGGGCGTCGCTGTATCCGGGCAGGAAGACGTGCAGCCGGACGCGGATTCCCGAGGCGTCGTCGTGCAGGACGACCTTGTCGAAGATGTCCGGGTGATGCTCGCTCAGGGCGAGCAGTTCCGGCGTCCCGCGCACCTGTTCGAGCAGCGCGTTGAGCCGGGGCGGGTCCGCCGACAGGCTCTCCAGGAAGCGGTACGCGGGCTCCTCGACGCTTTCGACGTCGTCCCAGTCGACTTCGCCGAACGGCGCGATCAGGTCGTTCATGAGTTCCTCCGTTGCAGTGCCGAGAGCACTTCGTCGATGCCGTGGGCCGCGGGATCCCACCGCAGCCGCCGGAACCGGAGTCCCGCGACCATCCGGACGAGATCGTCGAAGCCCGCGTGCGCGACGACGCGTCCCGGTTCGAGCCAGTAGCCTGCGAAGAGGTGGTCGGGCGGGCGGAACTCCGCGCGCAGGAACGGCATCGCCGCCCGCGCGTCCAGCGTCTGCACGGACGGTTCGGGCAGACCGGGTTCCGGCACCGTCACGACCAGGGTGTCGACGCCCGCCACCGGAGCGGACGCGATGGTGTGCAGCGTCTCCGTCTCCAGCACGGTCATCCAGCGCTTCTCAGAGGGCGGATTCCCGTCGGCCTCGGCCAGCCGGCCGCGGACGAGCGGCACGTCGGGCACCCCCGATCGGGCGGTGAGCCGGCCCAGGGTGCCGGCCGCGACCCGGTTCGTGTCGGGCACGGCAGCGCCGAGCACCCGTCCGTCCCGGCCGTTCAGCACGAATGTCAGATCGCTGCTGACCGCGTATCCCCCGTGCTGCGCGACGCCGAGCCCGAGCGTGGTCTTCCCCGCTCCCTTCGGTCCGAGGAACAGCAGCCCGCCTAGTTCCGGTTCGACCACGAGCGAGCTGTGCAGCAGCACGGCGCCGCGGGCTGCCAGGCTCGCCCGATGCAGTTCGCGGAAGAGCCGCACGGCCGCCACCGCCGCGGACCGTTCGTCACCGGCCCGGATCTGCCAGCCGGCGGCCTCGCGCACCACGGCGACCGCGCCGCCGGTCGGATCGGCGCGATGCCAGACACTGCGCTCGGGCGTCGCCAGCATCCGCCAGTACTGCCCGCGGAAGCCCTCGACCACGGTGCTCGGCCCGGCGTCGAGCCACCGTGCCGCCTCGGCGATTCCCGCGCGGCCCGGCCGGATCCGGATCTCGACGTCCGGCTCGTCGGGCGGCAGGTCGCAGGACTCGAAGGTGTACGCGAGGTGCGAGCGGACCCACCGGAGCAGGTCGGCCCGTTCGGCGACCAGCCGGACGCCGAACGGCCAGGCGGGGCACCGGGTCGCCAACTCGGTCAGTTCCACAGCCGTCCCCTGTCCCTGGAGATGGGCGGTCGCACGCCGGCCCACTCGCCGCGCATCCACGCGACGACCTCGGCCAACCCGACCTCGACGGGGACGTCCGGAGACCAGCCGAGGGCGGCGCGGGCCAGGGTCAGGTCCGGGCGGCGCACCTGCGGATCATCCTCGAACGACGGGACGTGCACGATCGGCGAGTCGCTGTCCGCCAGCGTCCGCACCAGTTCGGCGATCCGCAGCACGGACAGCTCGGTGACGCCGCCGATGTTCACCGGTCCCGGCACCGCGGAGGCGAGCAGCGCGAGCAGGCCGGTGACGGTGTCGTCCACGTGGCACAGGGTGCGGGTCTGCGTTCCGTCGCCGTGGACGGTGATCGGCTCGCCGCGCAGGGCCTGGGAGACGAACGTGGGGACGATCCTGCCGTCGTCGTCGCGCATGCCCGGGCCGTACGTGTTGAACAGCCTCGCGATCCGGGTCTCGACCCCGTGGCGCCTGCGGTACGCGGCGATGAGCGCCTCGCCGTACCGCTTCGCCTCGTCGTACACGCTCCGGGGGCCGATCGGATTGACGTTGCCCCAGTATTCCTCCGGCTGCGGGTGCAGCAGCGGGTCGCCGTAGACCTCGCTGCTCGACGTGAACAGGAACCGCGCCCCGTCCCGGCGGGCGATGTCCAGCGCGTGGCGTGTGCCGGTCGAGCCCGCCTCCAGGGTCTCCACGGGCAGCCGCAGATAGTCGGCCGGCGAAGCGGGCGAGGCCAGGTGCAGCACCGCGTCGAACGGGCCGCTGACCGGAATCCCGGCCGTCACGTCGGCTTCCACGAACTCGAAGCCCGGCTCACTCAGGTGCGGCTCGATGTTGCGGGCGCGTCCCGTCGAGAAATTGTCGACGCATACGACCGCGACGCCCGCGGCCAGCAGCCTGGCGCAGACGTGCGAGCCCAGGAATCCCGCGCCGCCGGTGACGAGGAAACGTCGCCCGGTCGCTATCGGCGTTCGGTTCTGCACGATCAACCCCTCCTTCCGCGGATCAGCGCGAGGGTGTCTCGGCCGCGCCGCTCGAATCCCGCGTCTCCGTATTCGCGCGCCCAGCGCACCGTGGTGGCGGCCGAGACCGCGCCGAGCACATCCATGACCAGCAGGTCGTCCTCGCTGAACCGGACCCCGTAGCCGTCGCAGAACGCTTCCTCGAGCTCCGGGTCGCGCGCCCAGTCCCAGTGCCGCAGGCGGATCAGGTCGCGCAGCCACACGTCGCGTCCGGCGAGTTCGAAATCGATGAGGCAGAGGTTCCCCGCGTCGTCCACCAGCCAGTTCCTCGGCTGGTTGTCGAGGTGCACGGGCACCGCGTCGTAGCCGGGAAGCTCGTGCAGCCAGGAGACGGCCTGCCGCAGGAAGGCCCCGTCCGCCTCGGACACCAGCGCGCCCGAGTCGCGCAGGAACCGGTCGAGCCGGTCGCCGACCCGGTCGCCGAGCGGGTCGCCCGGTTGCGCCGGCTCGGCGCCGTGGAACCGCCGGGTCAGCGTCCCGGCCCGGCGGTGCACGTCCGCCGGGCGCTCGAGCTCCACCCCGCCGGGCTCGAACGTCAGGATGATCGACCTGGTCTCCTCGTGCGCGGCCACCAGGGTGGGGGCGGCCGGTCCGAGCGCCCCCACCCACCGCCGATAGGCCGCGGTCTCCTTGGTGAAGCCCTCCGCCCGGCTGAACTGCTTGAGGATCCACGCGCCGCCGCGGCGGTCCCGCATCTGCAGGACGACGGACTGGCGGTGCGGCCAGGAGCGGTCCGCGGTCCACTCGACGTCGCCGAGGACCTCGCGGCAGAAGTCGCGGACCTCCGCCGTGACCGCGTCCGCCGCGTTCGCCGAACGAGACTCCGCCATCGCTACCGCCGGAAGCCGTAGGGCGCGATAGCCCGCTCCAGCGGGTCCTCGCTCAGCAGGTGCGAGGTGATGTCGTCGACCCTGGCCACCTCGGCCGCGACGACGTCGCGCACCGCCGCGTCGGATCCGGCCGGGTCCGCGAGGTTGACGCAGACGCTTCCGGGGGCGTCGAGCGCCGCGCCCACCCGGCTGGTGATGACGACCTCGTTGGCGATGCCGGTCTCCCGCAGGACGGCGTCCGCGATCCACTGCGCGAGGACGCTGTAGAGCTTGCCGGAGTGGTGCATGAGGTTCTTCCCGGCCGGCGCCTCCACCGACATGGCGCGTCCGGGCGTGATCAGGCCCGAGTAGCGGTTCCCGCGCCCGACCACCCCCACGTCCCCCTTGCCCAGGCAGGTTCCGAAGGGCGCTAGGTATCCCCGTCCCGGCACGTCGCGCTGATTGAGGTTCAGCCGCACCTCGTCGACGCCCGCGACCGGATTCGCGGCGAGGTACTCGCGGATGGCGCCGTCCGCCTCGCGCACGCGCTCGCCGTAGTCCTCCCACGACTCGATCGCCTCGGGATGGAACGGCAGGCACAGCGTCACGTCGAGGTGCCGCTGCTGGCGGACCGCGAGCACCTTGACGTCCGAGCCGGTGCCGGCGACCCGGTCGGCGAAGTCCGGGCCCTGGACGTAGCGCTCGAGGCCCAGCACGAGGTCCTCCACCGGGGTCCGGCCCGCGGCCGCGGCGCAGGCCACGGTGTCGTTGGCCAGGCGCTCGTGCCGGGTCATCGACTCGAGCTGGTCGAGCGACTCCGGGTTGTAGTAGCCGGGGTGGTGGTCGAGCGGGCTGCCGACGACCGCGCGGACGTGCCGCGCGGTGTGCCGCACGATCTCGGGGTAGCGGGTGCCGGCCGTCAGCACGTCGTCGACCGCGGCGGCGAACAACTCCTCCACGGGCAGGCTCTCGCCGCCCACGGCCCGCGTCACCTTGCCGAAGAAGTAGGCGCCGATCGGCTCGATCACCTCGTAGCCGCCGAGCTTGACCACCGTGTCCGCGCCGGCGAGCAGCACCTTGTCCGCCGAGTGGTTCGGCACGAAGCCGAACCGCTCGTGGCAGTGCCGCGCGTACCGCTGGACGAAGACCTCCGCGATGAGGTCGGACAGCGTGTCCGGATGGCCGAGGCCCTTGCGCTCGACCGTCTCGAAGCCGAGCCGGGACGGGGGGAGGACCTCGCCTGTCGTCAACGTCACCTGATACCGGGACATGAGTGAATCAATCTCCTTAGAATATGTTCTCGCCGGCCGGCCGGCGGCCGCCGCGCAGCCAGTCGGCGAGCTCCCCGGCGAAGTGGGCGTGCGCCCGGGCGAGCGGATGGTAGAGCCGGCCCGTCTCGAAGCGGCGGTGGACCGCCTCGTAGAACGAGTTCCGGGAGGCGAGGACCGCGCCGCCGTACACGCGGGCGCCGTCGAGCAGGCGGCCGAGGTCCTTGGCCTGGCGCGACGGGCGCTTCGGCAGCACATCCCACGCGTACACGTAGCCGACGCGGGCCCCGTGGCCGCGCAGGAAGGCGTCGATCCCGATCCAGTCGACGAGGAACGAGCTCACCGCGCCGTCCTCGTCCCACAGCAGCCGGAAGTACGCCTCCGCCGCCGGATCCCCCTCGTCGATCCGCCAGCGGCCGAGCCGGTGCCAGTCCGTCTCGCCGGCCAGTTCGGGACGGTTGCCGCGGTCGGCCCGCGTCGCGTCGTGGTACTCGTTCCTGGCCATGCCGGTCCACATCAGGACGACCAGCATCTCCGAGAACTCGACGCCGTGCTCCGCGCGGAGGCGGTCGAGCTGCTCGACGGTGCTGCGCACGATGCGCCGGTTCGACCCGCCGTCGCTCGCCAGGTTCACCACCGGCAGGCGCAGCCGCGCACCGAGCACGGCGGGCCACGCCTCGGCCGCCGGGTCGTCGAGTTCGGCGCCCCGGGTGTAGCTGCAGCCGTTCGCCACGATGAGCTTGATCACAGGACCGCCACGCCTTCGCGGTCGCCGAACGCCGTCGCATGCTCCCAGGTGTTGACCAGCGGCTCGCCCCGGGAGTTCAGACTCGTGTTGAGCAGTACGGGGACACCGGTGCGCCGCCCCCACTCCGTCAGCACGCTGTGCAGCAGCGGGTGCTGCCGCGCGGTGACCGTCTGCACGCGGCTGGTGCCGTCCACGTGGATGACCGCGGGCAGTTCGTCCGGCTTCCTGCAGCGGACGGTGAACTGCATGTACGGCGTGGCCGCCACCGGCATCTCGAAGAAGTCCGCCGCGTGCTCGGCCGGGACGACGGGGGCGAACGGCCGGAACCGCTCGCGGCCCTTGATCGCGTTCACCTTGTCCTTCATGGGGCCGGTCCGCGGATCGGCGAGGATCGAGCGGTTGCCCAGCGCGCGCGGCCCGAACTCGGCCCGGCCGTTCGCGAGGGCGAGCATGCCGTCGCGTTCGAGCACCCGCACGATCTCGTCCGGCTCGACCGTCCGGTCGATGTCGGTCCCGAGGTACGGACCGCGCCATTCGACCGGCTTTCCGTACAGCGCCGCGGCCGCGCCGACGCTCGAACCGGCGTCGCCCGGGTTGGGGAAGATCCAGACGCCGTCGAATCCGGCCTGCTCGGCGATCCGGGTGTTGGCCACGCAGTTGAGGGCCACGCCGCCCATCAGGATCAGGTTCCTGCTTCCGGTGGAGCGCCGCGCCCAGCCGGCCGCGTTCAGCATCACCTCCTCGGTCACCGCCTGGATGCTCGCCGCGAGGTCCTCGGGGCGGGCGTCCGGCAGCCAGTCGCCGATCCCCCGGTGCACGTTGGCGCGGAGCCGGAAACCCGGCGCGCGCACGTCGATCAGCTCGCGTTTGATGCTTTCGGTGTGGCAGGGCTCGCCGAACGCCGCCATGCCCATGACGATGTACTCGTCCTCGTTCGGCTTGAAGCCGCAGCGCCGGGTGAACGCGCTGTAGAGCAGGCCGAGGCTGTCGGGGTACCGCTGCCGGCACAGGACCCGCAGGCCTTCGCCGGCGCGGTAGTGCGCGATCGTGAACGTGTCGAACTCGCCGATGGCGTCGGCCACGACGACGGCCGCCTCGTCGTAGCCGCTCGTGGCCACTCCGGCCATGGCGTGCGACGTGTGGTGGCCCACCGGCACGACGTCCGGGACCCGGAACGGCAGGTCGAGCGATCGGAGGTAGCGGCCGGGGAGGTCGGACACGGCGAACGCGTCCGTCCACTGCCGGGCGCGCAGGTGCCGCGCCTTCTTCAGCAGCGGCCGCTCGTACCAGGCGATGGCGTCCGGGACACCGTGCACCAGCGCCTCGGCGATGATTCCGGGATTGAGCAGGCGGTCGTTCTTGACCCGGGAGTAGCGCTCCGCGTGCGCCGCGAACCGGAGTTCGGGTCCGTCGAGCACGGCCAGCGAAGCATCGTGGGAGAGGGCTGAGACGCCCCAGATCACCATGGTCCGGCCTCCATCACTTGTACAGGTAGGGGTCGCCGTGCCGCAGGCGTCGCCGCAGCCGGCGCCGGACGAGCGCGTCCACGAGGCGGCGCCAGCCCTTCGGCGCGTGATCACGAGTCATGGTTCGAATACTCCGTTTCGCTCGGGTGTCCCGGGCCGGGCGCGGCCGAGACCGAGGCAGTCGGCGAGGAAGGTGAAGCGGTCCAGGTGCCAGCGGTTCACCAGGTCGGCGGGTACCGCTCCGTGGCCCACCTCGGCCTCCTCGCGCAGCAGCACGGGGAAGGTGTCCGGGTCGGCGCGGGTGGCGGCCTGGAGTGCGGCGCACAGTTTGCGCGAGTGCGCCGAGGGGACGCGGCGATCCGAACTCCCGGCCATGAAGAGGAAGGCCGGGTAGCGCACGCCGTCGCGCACCGCGTGGTAGGGCGAGTAGCTGAGCAGCGCGGCGAGATCCCCCGCGTCCTCCGGATCCCCGTATTCGGATTTCCACGCGGCGCCGTCGCCGAGCCGGGTGTACCGGGCCAGATCGGTCACCGGGTGCACCGCCACGCACGCGCGCACCAGGTCGGGGCGGCGCACGCCCGCGGCCGCGGCGAGCAGGCCGCCGTTGGAGGCCCCGAACAGCGCGAGCCGGTCCCGGCTGGTCCGGCCGGTGGCGGACAGGTGCTCCGCGACGGCGATCAGGTCGTCCACGGACCTGCTCTTGCCGCGGCCCCGACCTGCGTCGTGCCACGCCGCTCCGAGATCCCCGCCGCCGCGGACGTGCGCGAAGGCATAGGCGCCGCCGCCGCTCAGCCAGGCCAGCAGTTGGGCGTTGAACTCCCGGTTGAGCGTCAGGCCGAACCCGCCGTAGACGCTGAGGATCATCGGGCGCTGAGACGACGCTCCGGATCCGGGTTCGAACACCGTCACCGGGATCCGGGTGCCGTCCGCGCTCAGGCAGGTCTCCGCCGTCACGGTCACGTCGACGGCCGCTTCGAGCGGCGCCGCGAACCAGACGGCGTGGTCCGCCGGGCTGTCCGCGCACACGCGCAGGACCCGCGGCGGCACCGCCGGCTGCTCGTATGAGATCCAGAGGACCGGCTCGTCGCCGTCGCCGGCCGTCATCGACCGGACGATCCCCTCGCCGGGCAGCGCGAGTTCCCGGATGTCCGCGGTCGCCGGGTCGACCAGTTCGACCCGGGAGACCCCGCGGTCGACCGAGTGCACGGCCACGCCACCGCGGAAGGGCACGACGTGCCGGATCACCGCTTCGCCGCGCGGCACGTACAGTTCCCGCCACCGCGACGGGTCTGTGTCATCGGGGTCGACGGAGCAGACCCGGCCGCGCGCGGCGCCGAGATCGGTGTGCACCAGCAGTCGGCCCGCGGCGTCGAACCGGGCGTGCGTCACCGTTCGACCAGCGGGCAGCAGGGTTCTCCAGCGCACGCTCTCCAGACCGTCCGCGAGATCACCGAGGAGCAGCGCGTTCCGCCGGTCGCCGCCGTACCGCACCGTGAGCAGCAGGCTGCGACGGTCGGCGGACACGGCGGGTACGGCGAATACGGGCTCGATGTCCGATTCCGGCTGCCAGACGGACGTGGAGCGCCCGGACGCGAGGTCGAGGTGGAACAGGCCGCACGCGTCGCTGCCGCCGTCGCCGCTTCGGCTGCGGGCGTAGAGGATTCCGGTGGCGGTCCACGCGAGCGCGGGCCGTTCGAGGCCGCGCGGCGGAAGTTCCGATTCCGCGCCGGTCGCCAGTTCCCGCAGGATCAGCGGGCCGAGCCGTTGGCCGCGCCCGGAGAGCTGGAAGGCGAGCAGCGCTCCGTCCGGCGACACGCTCCACGCCGCGATGCGCGCGGTCGGGCTTCCGACGCGCCGGATCGGATCGACGAGGTCCTCGATGCCGTCGGAGTGCTCCCGGCGCAGCAGCGGCGCGTCGGCTCCCTGCCGCTTCTCGGTGAAGAAGAGCCCGGTGGGCCGCTGCGCCGGGACCGTGCGCGTGGGCAGTTCGAGGAGCGTCGTCAGCAGCCGGACGGTGTCGGCGTCCGGCTCCCGGCTGTCGAGCCAGTTCCGCGCCGATCCGTTCTGCCGGGCGACCCAGCCGTCCACCTCGTCGCCCGCCGACTCCAGCGCGCGGAACGGATCGGGAACGGTGCGGCCGTGCAGGACGTCCGCATGGGGACCGGCCGGAAAGGCCGGGTACCCGGCGGTGGTCTGGTTCATGACAGCTCCAAGGACGCGCGCTTGTGCGCGGACGCGGCGAATCGTGCGTAGAGCACGGCGGAGAGCGCCAGCCATCCCAGGCCCACGAGGATCTCCAGCACTGCGGGGGCGAGCACCGCGCCGTGTCCGGAGTAGGCGTTGCGGGCCGCCTCGATCCCGAGGGTCATCGGGCTCAGATCGGCCAGCGGCGCGATCGGGCGGGGCAGCTGGGACACTGGCACATCGGCCCCGCTGAGCAGCAGGAAGACGGTGATGGTCAGGTTGCCCAGGAAGTTCACGTCGCGGACCCGCAGCCCGACCGCGCCGAGCGTGACGCCGAAGCAGGCGGCGGAGAATCCGCCCGTCACCATCGCGACGCCGATCCCGGCGAGGGACGACGCGCCCGGCCACGCGCCGGTCACCGCGAGTCCGCCGACGAGCGCCACGATCCCGCTGCACAGTCCGAGGCAGAGCGCGGGCACCAGCCGGCCGCCGAACAGCAGCACCCGGGAGACAGGCGACGCGTCGATGAGAATCAGGGTATTGTGACGCCGCTCGAAGGCGACCGACGCCGCCAGCATGAAGATCGAGCCGATCGCGCAGCTGTAGACGGCGTTGCCCACCACGTAGAAGCCCGCGCTCTGCGTCCCGGCGAACCGGCCCACCTGGACGAAGAACAGCAACTGCGCCAGCGGCGCCAGGACGATCGTGGTCAGGAACATGACCGGTGTGAGGATCCGCAGCCCGCCCCGGAAGGAGAGCCAACTGTCCACGAAGACGATGCGGGCCTTGTTCATGTCAGCGCCAACTTCGCGTCCCGGCGCGCCCGCCGGACCAGGGCGGAGAGCAGCAGCAGCGCGCCACCGACGTATCCGGCACTGGTCGCCAGGCACAGCAGCAGCGAGCCGGACCAGCTTCCGCCGCCCAAAACCACCGTCTGCAGGGCCTGCACACCCCACCGGGGCGCGAGCACGTCGGACAGCGGCCGCAGCACCTGCGGAATCCGCGAGACGGGGACGATCACGCCGGCCAGCACGGCGATCGGGTATCCGGCGACGTTCGAGAGCGCGACCGCGTTCGGGTAGAGCACGAACACCGCGGCCAGCAGCAGGCCGAGGCAGCCGAGCGAGCCGACCAGCACGGGGACCGCGACGAGCAGCGCCGCCGGGTGCGCGAGCGCGACCGGCATGCCGAACAGCAGCCTCCCCCACGCCATCGTGACGACGAGCGAGTAGATCCCCAGGGTGGCCGAGGCGAACGTGATCGGCAGCACCACGAGCGAGAGCGGGGCCGGGGACGCGACCACGGCCTCGAGCGTCCCGACGAAGCGCAGCCGGGCGATCGCCGCGCCGGACGCGAGCAGCGTCGCCATCCACATGCCGAGGACGCCGGAACCCAGCGCCGCCTGCTCGAGCGCGTGGCCGTCGGCAGAGTGACGGAGCATCAGGGAGGTGACGGTGGCGATGAGGACCGGCTGGATGACCGCGACCGAGACGTACAGCCGGTTGACGGTCATCTGCTTGAGCTGAAGCCACCAGGCCGTGGCCAGGAAGCGGGAGTAGTGCACGGCGGTGGTCATACGGCATCGGCCGCCTGCGCGGAGATCAAGGCGATGTAGGCGTCCTCCAGCGTCGGCGTCTGCACCGTGACACGGCTGATCGGCAGGCCCGCGAGGCGTTCGACCGCCGCCTGGGTGACGTCGTGGTCCGCCATGGACTGGATCTGCAGCACCTGGCCGCCGCCGCGTTCGTGCAGGGTCACCGACTCGACGCCCTTGAGCTCGCGCAGGTCCGCGACCTGCGGCTCGCCGGCCCCGTAGAGCTCGATGACGGTGATCCGGCGGCCGTCCGCGGCGTAGGTGAGCTCGCGGGGGGTGCCCTCGAAGATCTTCCGGCCGTGGTCGACGACCGCGATGCGGTCGCACAGGGCCTCGGCCTCCTGCATGTAATGCGTGGTCAGCAGCACGGCCCGCCCCGATGCCGTCAGGGTGCGGACCAGGTCGCGCAGGTCGCGCGCGGCGACCGGGTCCAGGCCGTTGCTCGGCTCGTCCATGATCACGACGGGCGGATCGTGCAGCAGCCCGCGTGCGATGTGCAGGCGCTGCTTCATACCGCGGGAGAACTGCTCCACCCGATCGCCCGCGCGCTCGGTCAGTCCGACCAGTTCCAGCAGTTCGGGAACGCGCCGGCGCCGATCCGCGCCGGACAGGCCGTAGAGGTCCGCGAAGAAGCGCAGGTTGTCCCGCGCGGACAGCCGGTCGTAGAGTCCGCGCTCCCCGCCCAGCACCACGCCGACCCGGCGGCTGACCTCGCGCCGCTGCGCGACCACGTCGCGGCCGCACACCCGGACGGAGCCGGACGTCGGCAGCAGCACCGTCATCAGGATCTTCACGGTCGTCGTCTTGCCGGCGCCGTTCGGCCCCAGGAGTCCGAACAGCTCCCCCCGCCGTACGTCGAGACTGAGGTGGTCGACGGCGCGGCGCGGCGTCGCGCGCCCCGCGCCGAAATCCCGCACGAGGTCGCGGATCTCGATCTCCGCCATCGCCTTTCCTTCCGTTCGGGCCGGGCAAGCGGCCGTCGTCGCCGTGCGCAGGATGCGGGGCGAGCCGGCTCGCCCCGCACCTGAGCTGATCGCATCAGCTTCTGAGCCGCGGCTCAGGATCAACCAGCCTCGACGGTGTTCGAGCCGGTCTCGAGAACTTCGACTTCGTCGCCCATTTCGCAGCCTCCTCTCGCGCAGATCGCTTTCGGCCGAGGGGACGCGCAACGCACCCGTGCGCCCCGATCCCCCCGGGCGCCGCATACCGCAGCGAGCGCCTGAGAAAGACGATCGCAGGGGCGGCTACGGCATCCCTACCGATCTCCTACTCGCGCGCGGCGAAGGCTCGACCGATCGGAAAAGCAAGGTGCCCGGCGTATGCACGCCGGGCACCTGGTGAGAACTCTCGGGATCCGCTAGGGCTGGTCGGGGGCCTGCTCCGCCAGCCGTTCGCACAGCTCGTCGACGTCGATCTCCACGTCGGCGATTGTATTCAGGGTCTGATATCCGACCTCGTGGTTGATGCGGATCATGTGGTGGTTCTCGGCGGCGCAGGCCGTCCCGATCCGCGTGACGTCCGGAAGTTCGCGGACGAGTCGGCGCAGCATCGCGGACTTCATGCAGCGGCCGAGGCCGTGACCGCGGTACTCGGGCAGGACGGTGGTGTCGCGCTGGAAGGCGTGGCCGGGCTGCACCGGCCTGTCGACGACCTCCGTCAGTCCGACCACGGCGCCCGAAGCCTCGTGCACGGCGACCACCGTCCGCACATCGAAGCCCGTCTCCGCCAACTCCGCCTCGTAGGTGCGGACCCGCTCGGGTGTCCAATCGGGCACGCTGAGGGCGGACGTGCCGGTGGGCGCGTCGGACATCGCGGTCCTGGCGCGCGCGTATCCGGCCAGCATCTCCTCGGGCGCCTGGTTCGTCCAACCGGCCAGGCGGAATCCGGCGGGCACGTCCACCGCCCACCGCGCCGGGTCGATCTCCTTGACCCGGATCTCCAGCCGCGTGTGCTCGAGCACCTTGCGGAAGCCGAGCCGCGCGGTCCACCGGTCCCCCGGGTTGCCCACGCGCAGACCGCTGCCGCGTACGATGCGGCGCCCCTCCGACCGCAGCGTGGGCAGCGTGAGCGCGAGCAGCGACGTGCCGACACCCTGCCGGGCGGCCGACGGCAGCACGCGTACGGCGATCGTCGCCAGATCGAGGTTCTCGCTGCGCGGCAGCGTCACCCGCGCCGTCCCCACGATCCGCTCCGAATCCCTCGCCACCCACATCGGATGCGTGTCCGCCTGCAGCCGGACCTGCGAGAGATAGGCCTGCTCCGAGATGGCCGGGGCACCCGGGAAGTCGGCCAGGCCGGTCACCAGCAGGACGTCATGGCATTCACGGAGTTCGGAGTCCGACGCGGCAGCCGGGTCGAATCGCATCAACGTGGTCATGCATTTCCCCTGAGGTCGACGAATCGGGATCCTGCGGCACGCCCTCCGCGCACACGATCCACGCCAATGCAATCATGATCAAGCCGAAACTGAACAGGCCCATCATGACGATGATCCCCGCGTGCAGGCAGACGGCCAGCCCGCGCCCGAGCCGGCGGGTTCGGACGCCCCATACGACGCCCACCGCGATCACCGTCTCGATCAGCAGAACGGACCACGTCAGCGTGGCCGTGGCCAAGTGCTCTGACAGCACGCTGACCGCGGAGCCGCGGATCCAGTCGGGAAAGCCGAACTGCGGGTCGGCGGCGAGCACCCGCATCGCGTCGCCGTCGCGCCAGACCGGGTAGAGGCACTTCGACACCACGGCCTCGCCGTAGACGAACGCGACCTGGAGTCTCAGCGCGAGCATCGCCGCGTCACCGGCGCCGCGCCATCCGAGGGTCGGCGCGGGCCCCGGACGCCATGCCCAGACGCGGCGGTCGCCGAGGCACAGCGGGATGAGCAGGAGCGTGACGACTTCGGCGACCTGGTCCCCGCCGTCGATCACCGTGACGTCCGCGACGATGCTGAAGGTGATGTACCAGTGGGGTATGCAGGTCCAGCGCGGGCGGAATCCGACGGCGACGGCGCACAGGACGAGGCAGGCGAGCGCGAGTCCGGCCGCGCGGCCCATCCCGGACGACCCGGTCAGATCCCACAGCGCGAGAACGCCGACGCCCGTGGCACTGCCGCCGGACGTCCCGGGCGCCGCGAGGAAGAGGATCCGTCCCGGGGTGTCGAGCAGCATGGTCAACTGCGCGACCGCGAGCAGAGTACGTCCGATCGTCAGGGATCCGTGTCGCGGATCGCTCAGCTTCAGCGCGTCCCAACGACTCGTCATGACGGGCAGGTGATGCGAACGGAGGCGTCCTGCGACTGCCCGCGGACGAGGATCAGCGCGCCGCAGAGCAGCGCCGGCCGGAAGTCGTCCGCGAGCACCACGGTGTGCAACCGCGCGCGGCACGAAGCGGCACCCGGCCCGGCACAGTCCGCCCAGTCACCGCTCGGCACCTCCCCGGCCAACGCGTCGAGTTCGTAGAACGTGCCCGCGGTCGAATGCGCCAAGCCCCACCTGTTCGACGCGGACGTGGTCGGCGCGACGGCCACCGTCGTCTCGCCGTACGGCCCCGCCCGGTACGCGGTCAACTGGGGCGTGTTCGGTTCCGAGGAGAAGAAGTCCCACTTCTGCGGCCAGACGACCGCGAAGGCGTCGAACCGACCGGCGAGCGACGACGGCGTGAACCGCGCCGGCAGTTGCGTCCAGAGGGCGACGCCGCCCAGCACCGCCAGCACCGTGAGCGTGCGGCGGAACCCGTCCCGACGCGCCGCCTCCGCGTCGGGACGTCCACTCGTCCGGTCGGAGCGCCGCATGCGTCAGTTGAGGTCGACCGAGGCGTGGCCGGTGTCGCCGCCGCCGGCGCTGTGTCGCCACACGTGCTGGGCGGTCGACGTCGTGGAGCCCAGCGCCGCCACCCCGAGCAGGATCGCGAGCGCGGCGCACAGACCGATGAGAACCTGTCGCTTCACTGAATGCCCCCAGAAGCTTGGTGATTGAAAACCTTGCGAGGACGCCCACCTTGGCCGCCCTTCCTACCATCCGACTACCGTGGGGCTAATTTCGCCTGCACAGCGCTTTACCGCTCGGTTAGCATGGCCACTCCCGACGGGGAAGGGATCGAAGTGGATCATGCGCCGGAAGGCCGCGAACAGCCCTCGGGCAGGAACCCGGAAGTGCTCGACATCCATCTGCTCGGGCCGCTCGAACTGCGTGTCGGGGGACGGGACCGGGCGCTGAGCGGGTCTCGGGAGCGCCGCCTGTTCGCACTGCTCGCCCTGAACATCAACTCCCTGGTGACGTTCGACCGCATCGTGGACGCGCTCTGGGAGGAACCGCCGCGGTCCGTGCGCCAGCAGGTGCACAACACCATCGCGTCGCTGCGCCGGACGCTGCGCGCGCCCGGATCCGACGTCGAGCTCGCCAACCGGCATTCGGGATACATCCTGCGGGGACCGGAGGACTGCGTCGACGCCGTCCGCTTCTCCGTCCTGGTCCACCGGGCCGAGAAGCGCGTCGCGGCCGGCGACCGGGCCGAGGGCGCGGCGCTGTTCGAAGCCGCGCTGGCCGAATGGCGCGGCACCGCGATGGACGGCCTGTCCGGCGGTCCGCTGGACAACGCCAGGTCGCTCCTGGACGAGCAGCGGATCTCAGCCCTCGAACAGCTGGCCGAGATCCGGCTCGACGCGGGCGAGGGGCATTCGTCGGTCACCGAGCTGACCGAGCTCGTCGCGCAGCACCCGTTGCGCGAGTCGGCGCGGGCGCTGCTGATGCGGACGCTGCAGCAGTCCGGCCGGCAGGCCGACGCCCTGTCGGTGTTCGAGCAGGGCCGCCGGATCCTCGCGGAGGAGCTCGGACTCGATCCGGGCCAGGTGCTGGCGGACGCGCACAGCCTCGTGCTGACGAGCGCGGCGGACAGCCCGCCTCCCCGCGTTCCGGACGCGGTCGGCGCGCCGGGAACCTCGTTCATCCCGCGGGCGATCGCCGAGTTCACCGGTCGCGCCGAGGAGACGGCGGCGATCGGCGCGCGGGTGCGGGAGGCCGGTGCCGAGGCGCCCGTCGTCGCGGTGCTCGACGGCATGGGCGGGGTCGGCAAGACGACGCTGGCCGTGCATCTGGCGCACCGCCACGCCCAGGACTTCCCCGAGGCCCAGTACTTCGTCGATCTCGCCGGCTACACGACAGGCGTGGATCCGCTCACCGCGTCGCAGGCGTTGAACACCCTGCTCCGGCAGGCGAACGTCAGCCCCGAGTTGATTCCGCCCGACCTCGACGGGCGGGCCGCGCTCTGGCGTGCGCAGCTGTCCGGGCACCGCACGCTGCTGGTGCTCGACAACGCAGGGGACGTCGCCCAGGTCCGGCCGCTGCTGCCCGCGTCGCCGGGAACGCTCACCCTGATCTCCACGCGGCGCCGGATGACGTCGCTGGAGGGCGCGGTCTCGATGCCGCTCGACGTGCTCGGCGCGCAGGAGTCGGTCGAGCTGTTCAGCCGCATCATCGGCCATGAGCGGGCCCACGCGGATCCCGCGGCCGTCCTCGAGGCCGTCGAGCTGTGCGGCAGGCTGCCGTTGGCCGTCCAGATCGCCGCCGCCCGGCTGCGGAGCCGGACCAGCTGGCCGATCGGCTATCTCGTGGAGCAGTTGAAGGATCAGCGAACCCGGATGCGCGTCCTCGCGGTCGACGACCGGAACGTGCACGCCGTGCTCTCGCTCTCGTACCGGCATCTGACGGAGCCGCAGCGGCGGCTGTTCCGCCTGCTGAGCGTGCACCCCGGCCGGGACATCGACGCGTACGCCGCGGCCTCGCTCGCGGACATGCCGCTCGAGGAGGCCGAGCTCTGCCTGGACGAGCTCTACGAGTCGAATCTCGTGCAGCAGCCCGCGCCCGGCCGCTTCACCATGCACGACCTGGTCCGCGACTGCAGCCATGAGCTGCTGCGGGAGGAGGGCGGCGCAGGCGAGGGCGAGGCCGCGTTCGGTCGGCTGGTCGACTTCCTCGCGCGCTGCGTCCAGTCGTGGTGCTCGCCGTTGATGAAACCCGTGTTCCGCGTCGACGTCCGCGTCGAGAACGAGCCTCGCGCGCTCCGCGAGTCGGCGGACCGCGGCGAGTGCATTCGGATCGTCGACACCGAGTACCTCAATATCCTGGCGATCGTGGAGGCGGCCCGGGGCGCGGGGATGCAGGCCCGGATCTGGCAGATCGCGCACTACCTCACGCCCTACCTGTCGAAGACGGACTTCGGGCCGGACGCCGAGTCGCTGTTCACGTCGGCGGTCGACTGCGCACGGAGTACCGGCGAGCGGCGCGGCGCGGCACTGTGCCTGACGAGCCTTTCCATGGCGCTCAACGCCAGGGGCGCGCAGGACGAGGCGATCCGGGCCGCCCAGGAAGCACTGGCGATCAGCCGCGAACTCGAGGACCTCGTGAGCGAACTCGGGGCGCTGACCCAACTGGGCATGCTGCGGATCCGCGCGGGACGCTTCGACGAGGCCGCGGACTGCTTCGCGCAGGCGCTCGACGTCTCGGAGCGCCTGGACGATCCGAGCTGCCAGGCCAGCAGCATCAACAACCTGGGGCTCGCGCACCGCAGGCGCGGCAGGCTCGGCGAGGCGCTGCGCTGCTTCCGGCGGGTGATCGAGATCTACGAGCAGGTCGGCGCGGCGCCCCCGCCGACGGAGACGTTCCTCAACATCGGCCGGGTGCTCGCGCTCCAAGGTGACTACCAGGGCGCCGAGCAGCACTACCGCCGGGCGCTGGAGCTGAGCGAACGGGCACAGGCCGCGGCCGCCAAGAGCCTGTCGCTCATCGGACTCTCGAACGTCGGCCGCCTCACCGGCGCGTATCCGAGCGCGATCGAGTTCGGCCGCGCGGCTCTCGACCTCGCCAGATCGCGGAACCTGGGGTACGCGGAGGCCAATGCCCTCAACGCACTCGGAGACGCCCACATGGCTCTCGGAGATACCTCGACCGCGCGATCGGTGTATCAGACCGCTCTCACCTCCGCTCAACAGCGCCAACTCCCGGAACTCGTGGCGTGGTCGCAGGAGGGACTCGCCCACGCAGCCCTCGCCGAAGGCGACCGGTCGCTCGCGGAGGACCTGTGGCGCACGGCCCTCGACGCCCCGCTCGGCGTCGTGGACACGGCCGGCGCGCTGGCCCACCTCGCCGACCTGGATCGCGGGCGAGGCGCGTGCGTACGCTGCCGCGCGGCTTCGTCGTGATTCAGTTTCCTGCGATCTGGATCCAGTCCGGCGGGATGGTCGGCGGCGGGTCGAGGGGCAGCAGGTCGTAGATCTCGGTGAAGCGGGGGCTGAGCACGACGCGGTTCAGTTCGCGGCCGTTCGTGCGGTCCACGCGGAGGATGGCGCAGTCGCCGGTGGGGGTTCCGGGGTCGTGGGGGTTGGCGATCGGGGTGGAGTCCGAGGGGGTGCGGCTGCGGGATGTGCGGCGGCCGACGCTGGTTCCTATGCAGAGGGCGGCGGGGCCGTCGTGGCAGAGGCCTCTGGCGTATCCGGGCAGTGCGGCGAACCGGTCGCCGGACAGGGTGCAGACCGTGCGGGTTCGGGAGGCGCAGAGTAGGACGCGGTCGCCGTCCAGGAGCAGGGAGTGGGGCTGCGGCAGGCCGGTGGCGAGGATCGGGCCGGGGGCGCCGGTGCGGGTGGCCACTTCGCGCACGAAGCCGTCGCGGGCGGAGGTCCAGGTGGGGCCGGTGCGGCGGCCGAAGCCTGAGACGAGGAGCGTGCCGGTGCCGTGCCGGTTCACGACGGCGTTGAGGTGCACGTGGTCTGCGGGTTCACCTACCGGGTCGGCGCGCCAGTGTACGTGCTCGCCTTGCACTTCGCCGTCACGTAGGGCGAGTTCGATGAGCGCGTCGGTGCCGGTGGAGACGGCGATCAGGCCGCCGTCGACCGCGGTCAGCGAGTGCACGTCGCGGCCCAGGCGGAAGGTGTATCGGTCGCGCAGGCTCAGGTCGGCGCGGTCGAAGGTGAGCAGTTCGGAGAGCCGTGCCGCGTTGCCGGTCGTGCCGGGGGCGGGACACGACTGGCCGACGGCGTAGACGAACCGCTCGTCGGCGAACAGGCCGGTGATGCCCACGATGCCGGGCAGCGGTTCGGTCGGTATCAGGAGGACGGGTTCGGCCGGGTCGGGCAGCAGGGCCAGCGGCGGGGCGTCAGGCCGCGCGAGGTTGAGGTTGCAGAAGCTGACGAGCAGGATCCCGCTCACCTCCCGCCGCGGCAGCGAGTCCGTGTTCGGTGAGTAGTTCGCCGCAGTAGCGGTCGAAGGTGTCGTGTTGGGCGGGTGTCCAGGTTCGCCAGCCGGAGCCTGCCAGCCGCTTCGCGGTCGCGAAGCTGGAGTTGACGCGTTGGGTGGTCCACCAGTGCGCGGGGCCCGGCTCGGATGGCAGTCCCAGGAAGCCGAGGAGCATCGCGAACTGTTCGCGGGGGCGGGCGGTGAGTTCCTCGCTGACGACTGTGCGGCTGCGGCCCGGATTCCGGGTGCAGAAGTCCAGACCGGCGCGGACGCTGGTGGCCCAGGCCTGGCAGGCCTCGGTGAAGTCGGCGGACCAGAGCGGGAGGTCGGCGAGCCTGGTCTCGTCGCCGTCGATGCGGTCGCCGAAGTGGATCATCGAGTCGACCACGTGGCGGCCGTCGCGCAGGATGTGCACGAAACGGGCTGTGGGGAACAGTTCGGCGAGTGTGTCGGCCATGTGGACGTAGTGCGGTGTGTGGTCGATCCATCCGCATCGTCCGGCACGGCTTCGCAGCAGCGCGTCGATGCCTTGGCCTAGAGCGCCTAAGAACTCACTGCGGGAGACGTGCTCTACGCCCAGCCACTCCTCGGCGGTCTCGCGCTGTGCGTCCTCGTAGGCTGCGATGGCCCGGTCGTTGCCGAACAGCTTGAACAGGAATTGCGTCTCGGCCGACGTCCACAGCGCGCTGTGGGTCGCCAACGCGTAGGCGAGTGCGGTCGTGCCGGAGCGTGCGCTGCCGATGACGAACACCGGGGCGGGGCGGTCTGTCGTCTGCGTCATGGTCACCTCCGGGGTGGGGCGGCGGCGGGTCTGGGCTGCGTGGCGGCGCGAGCGGGTTGCGGCGACACGGCTGCGGCGTCCGGCAGGGCTGCTCCGCGCGTCATGGCGGCGCGGAAGCACCAGCCGTAGAGGCGGTGGAGTTCGTCGAGGGCGGTCGGATTCGGCGTGGCCTCGAGTTGCCGGAGCCTGGTGACGCGCTGGTCGAAGAGGTGGCTGCGGGCGGTCCACGGGTCCGGGCCGCCGCGTACGGTGCAGTATTCGCGGATCATCGGGTCGTCGGGGTAGAGGGCGGCCAGCATGCGTCGTGCTCTGCCGTGGTTCGCGCTGCGGGTGAGGAATCCGTCCAGGGTGACCTGGCGCGCGGTGTACTGGCGGGCCGTGCTGCGGTAGACGACGCGTAGTCCGGCCGGGGCGAGCCGTCGGCCGAGTTCGATGTCTTCCAGGCCGCAGTCGAAGGACGGTCGGAACAGTGCGCGCTGGACCAGGAACGACCGCTTGCACGACACACGTCCGCACCAGAAGTGCCGGTAGTCGAGCTTCGCCCCGTCGGCGAGATGGCGGTAGCAGTACAGCAGGCCGTCGACCTCGGTGATGTAGTGCATCAGCGGGGTCACGTCGAGCCCGGCGGCCCAGCCGGTGTAGCCGAGGATCGCGACCGGCTCCTCCGGATGCGCGCAGTGGCCGGCGAGGTGTTCGGCGAGCAGGTCGGGGGCGGCGAGGTCGTCATCGTCGAGGAACAGCACGATCGGCGCGGCGGCGAGGAACAGGCCGAGGTTCTTCGCGGCCGAGGCGCCGGCGTGCGCGGTCCGGTGGTAGCGCAGCGGCATCCGGCTGACGCGCGCTTCGCAGACTGCTGACGTGCCGTCGCGGGAGCCGTCGTCGACCACGATGACTTCGAAGGCTGCGGCAGGGAGAGTTTGCGCGGCCAGGGCGTCCAGGCAGCGGGCCAGGAGCGCGGCGCGGGCGTAGGTGGGGATCACCACACTGATCTCGGTCGTCATCAGTGCTCCGGGCTCAGCACGTCCAGTACGCGCAGGCACTGGTCCATCGGCCGGTGCGCGTGCGCGGCGAGCAGTGCGGCCCGGCCCTGCTCGGCGTCCTCGCGGCGGTAGTGGGCGGTGGGCGGGCGCAGCCGGTGCCCGACCGGCACGGCGTCGATGATGCCGAGGGTCAGTCCGGCGGCGTCGAGCCGGTGCGACCAGACCTCTTCGATACCCCAGCCCATCGGCGACTCCTCCGGGAACGGCAGCAGGTGCGGGAACGCGCTGCGGTGCGCGCAGACGACGGGGCCCGACTCGACGAAAAGCGTTCGCCGGGCGAGCACTCCGGGCTGGCGTTGCACGATCGGGTGGTCGATGTACGAGTCCTCGGTGCGGGCCGGTTGCGCGAGGGCGAATCCCGCTGTGCGCTGGAGGTCCAGGAAGCGGTCGAGGAAGCCGGGGGGCAGCGCCACGTCGTCGTCGCAGAGCACGATGAAGTCGTAGTCGGCGATGCGCACGCCGTCCAACAGCCGTCGCAGCAACGGGATCTTGGGCGTCGGCTCCGGCACGGTCAGGGTGAGCGCGGCCGCGAGGTCGGGGCCGGGCCGCCCGATTGCCGCCCAGCGCTGCTCGACCGTGTGTTGCCGGGACGACGCCAGTTCGGCGATCACGGCTCGGCCGTTGTTGGGCTGTCCGGCCAGTACGACGCCGATGACCAGGACTCGGGATTCGCGGGCGCGGGGATGTTCGCGGGTGACGGCGGCGGACGCGGACCGTCCGGCGATCTCGCGCAGCGCGGCGGCGAACGCTTTCGCCGCCGCGTCGCCGTCGTGGCGGGCGGCCATCGCGCGGCGGCCTTCGGCGCTCAGTCGGCGCCACAGGTCGGGCTCGGCGAGCAGCCTGGTCATCGCGGCGGCGAAGGCGGTCGGGTCGTCGGCGATGAGCAGTTGGGCGTCGTCGTGGACCGGCAGGCCCTCGGCGCCGACCGAGGTGGCCACGGTCGCTGTCCCGGCGAGCAGTGCCTCGATGAGCTTGCGTTTCGTTCCGGCGCCGTAGCGCAGGGGCAGTACGGAGACGCGTGCCCGGTGCAGGTACGGCACGACCGACGGGACCCAGCCGACCAACCGGGCGTGCGGGATTCGGGCGACCGCGCGCGCGACGCGTTCGTCGACGCCGTTGCCGACCACCGCGAGCGGGTGCCGCGCGAGCAGTGCCGGATCGAGCGCGGGCACGATCTCGTCCGCGAGATGGTCGAGTGCGTCGGCGTTCGGCGGGTGCCAGAAGTTGGCGACGAACACGATCCCGCGGCGCTGCGCGAACGGCAGCGGTCCTATCGGGATGTCGGCGCCGTCGGGTACCACGTGCACCGGGACCGTCGACGCGGGCGGAAGTTCGGCGCGCAGGATCGCGGCCTCGGCTTCGGATACTGCGAGCACCCCGTCCGCAGCCGCGTACGCCGCCAACTCGCGGGCCCGCTCGCCCGCGCGGATCCGGGAGTCGTCGCGTCCGGGGTCGAGCGCGGCCTGTCCGGCGCGGCGGACGAACTCCAGATCGACGGAGTCGACCACGACCCCGGTCCCGGGCGACTTGGCCCGCAGCAGCGGGAGCAGCCGCTCGGCCAGGTGCCAGAAGGCGATCACGGCGAGATCGAAGCGGCCTGATTCGATCAGGTGCGGGGCGCCGCCGGTCACGTCGCCGTGCACTGACACGCCCATGCGGCGCAGCAGTCCGGCGTACCTGTCCTGCCCCGCGACGTTGTCCGCCAGGAAAGCCACTTCGACGCCGTTGCCGACCAGCAGTTGGACGAAGTCGAACATGCGTCGGCTGCCGCTCTGCCGGTCGAGCTCCGGAAGCCGCGGGGCGCACAGCAGAACCCTGCGGATCCCCCGCGGCAGCCCGACCCGCGCGGCCGAACCGTTGGCCGGCCGCGTGCGCACGTCGCCGGACCAGGCCGGCCGCAGCTCGGGCAGTCCGGTCGGCGAGCGGGTGAACACCGCCTGCCGGGCGACCCGGCGCGCCTCGGCCAGTCCGGCGGGATCGGCCGAGGCGAGTACGACCACGTCGATGCTGCCGCTCGCGTAGGGCAGCGTCGGCGCGGCGTCCGGCGGCGAGAACACCGCGTACTCCGGCAGTGCCGAGGCGAGCCCGAGCCCCGAGTGCCAGTCGAGCACGGAGGGGCCGCCGCTGTGCGCCGGGCCCAGCACCCGCCCGAGTTCGAACACGGATATCCGGCGCGGATGCGGCGGGGCGAACGCGGCAGTGGGCTGCGAACCCTCGGCGGGTTGCTCGCCGGGCCCGCCGGTCCGGGGCGGGGGCGGTCGGCGGGGGACGGCCGTCATCCGGCCCCGCCGCCGCGCCCCTGCGCGACGGCCGCGAGCAGGGCCGCCCGGTGCTCCGGCCGCGCCACGTACCGTTCGAGCAGGTCACGCAGTTCCGCACCGGCTTCGGGCGGACGCGCGTACGCGGCGACCACGTACTGCTCGGCGACCGGCCGGTAGCGGTCGAGCAGCCGCCGCAGCGAGGTCTGCTGGCCGTAGCGGGTGATGCGCACGCCGTTCTCGGCGATCGCCTGCTCGTACTCCCGGCGCAGCCTCGGGTCCTGCACGACCTCCGGCGCGGTTCCGGCGGGCAGGGCCGTCTCCGCCGGGACGAGGTTCAGCACGGGCACGTCCTCGGGATCGAAGGACTCGTCGATCTCCGCCTCGACCCGCGCCAGGGCGTCGAGCCAGCGCGTCGCCGCGTCACGCCGCGTGCTCGGCCATTCGGCGGACTCGGCGCCCGCCGGCGGAACCGGGGCCACGGCGTGCTCCAGCAGGCGCAGTTCCGTGTCCGACGGCTGCGGCCGGATGACGCCGAGCGCCTGCTCCGCGTACCGCAGCACCAGCCGGTCCTGGCGCTCCACGTCGCCGAGGTCGAACGAGTTGAGTTTGTCGCAGAGCACGATGACGAAGCGCAGGTACTCCCCCGCGTCGCCGACCCGCAGTTCGCGTTCCAGCGTCGCCGCCGTGCTCTCCAGGGCGTCCAGGTCCGGCCGCGGCCCGAGGGCGCCGAGCCGCGCCGCCGCCTCTTCGTAGGTGGTCATCCGTCCTCACCCCTCAGAAACCGGTCGTGGGGGCGCCGGCCGCGCGCGAGAACGGCCCGGCGTCCTTCTTGGTGACGGTGGCGGTCCCGACCGCGTCCGCGGTGAAGTGCTGCGGGCCGGTCGTGAAGTTCGTCGTCGCGGTGGCCTGGGTCAGGCCGTAGTTCCACGGTATGTCCCACAGGAAGTCCCCGACCGAGAACGGGGCCGTCAGGAACGGCGCGTGCAGGCCGATCGACGCCTCGTCGGTGCCGTTGACCTTGGAGCCGGTCGCGGTGTTGCCGCCGAGGCAGGGGACCGACACGCCGGGGGTCGGCGGGTGCGGGGTCCCGTTCAGACCGGCCAGATAGCCGGTGGCCACGGCGTTCACCGTGCCCTCGCCGAACCACACGTTGATGAACGACACGTCCGTCGGGCGCAGGAAGATCGAGAGCATCGCCCCGACGGAGTAGGTGTTGGTGACGTGCGCGATTCCGGTGCCCGGCGCCTGCGTCATGTGCGCGTCCGTGGGCGCCACGATGGTGATCGTCGAGAACGCGACGACCGTGCCGGGGGCCGGACCCGCGACGGTCTTGAGTTGCAGGGTCGTGGAACCGGCCGTCGCGGGGGCGGTGTAGGTGCCGGTGCCGTCGTTGGCGGCGGTTCCGGTGAGCGTGCCGTCGCCGCTGCTGATGAACCAGCGCAGGCCGCCGAGCTGGGCGGCGGTCGCGGCCGGGGACGCGGTGAAGGAGAGCTTGACGACCTCGCCGACGCCGAAGCGGGTGCGGCTGCGTCCGGCGAAGTTGTCGGTCGGGGTGAGGACCGGGGAGACGGCCACCACCGTGACGTTGGCGGTGGCGCTGGTGTTCCCGCACTTCGCGGTGACCTGCGGCGAGCTCGATGCGGCCCACTGCGTGGTGAACGTCGCGCCCTTCCCGGTGGCCGGGTTGCCGGCCGGGCTGGTCGACCAGGCGACATTGCCCAGGTTCGAGCCCTGAGCCGTGAACTCCTGGTGCACGCCGACCGGCAGCATGACCGTCTTCGGGGTGATCCCGGTGACCGAGCAGGGCGACGGGGACGGGCTCGGGCCGCCGCTCGGGCCATGGCTCGGACCCGGGCTGCCGGCCAGCGCGATCGCGGCGCCGAATCCGGCGCCGGCCAGCCGCGGCCATTCCAGGCCGAACCGGCGGGCGTACCAGATCTCGTCGTGCACGCGTCGGGCGTGCAGGTAGCCGCGTTCCTGCTCGGCGCTGCCGCGGTGCTCGCCGAACAGCTGCCAGGCCCGCGCCCACAGTCCTTCCGGGTGCTCGTCGAGAGACTCGTCGTTGCGCGCCCGGCACGCCTCCATCCAGTCGGCGGCCGCGGTGTGGCCGTAGTTCTTGTACGCGGTGCGGATCTGGTTGTGCAGCACGTGGTCGGGCGCGACGTCGTAGTCGTCGAAGGAGTCCCGGAAGCGGTGCCCGATCACGGCCTGCGGATCGTGCAGGATGCGGTGCCCGAGCAGCCAGGTCTTCAGGGCGAAGTCGAGGTCTTCGACGCCCCAGCTGAGCATGTGCGGGTCGAAGCCGCGTACCCGCGCGTAGAGCCGCCGGTCCACCGCGAACGCGCAGCCGATGAGCGCGGGCGATTCGTAGAGCTGCAGGCCGGAATCGCGCACCGGCCGCAGTTCACTGAGATCCCGCCAGCCGCAGTCGAGCGTGAGCAGGTCGAGGAAGTAGCCGTTGCCGACGCGGGACCGGTCCAGTTCCCAGTCCGCCTCGTCGAGCGCCACCACCTGCGGCGTGACCACGGCGTCCCGGCCCAGCCGCTCGACGACGTGCACCAGCCGCTCGATCGAGCCGGGGGTGGGCTTGGTGTGGCCGTCCAGGAAGACGATCACGTCGCCGCGCGCCTCCTGCGCGCCGCGCCCCTTGGCCGCGGAGACCCCGGCCCGCACCGGATTGCGCACGACCCGGATCTGCGGGAACAGCGCGGCCGCCGCCTGCACCGAGCCGTCCGCGGAGGCGTCGTCGACCACGACGATCTCATAGTCGAGCTCTGCGATACCATCCAGGCACGCCGCGAGTGTCCAGGATAGTCGCCGACCTTCATTATGCGCGGCGATGACTATGCTTGACTGCATGAAACTCCCCGCCCCTTGAATGCCTTGCAAAACGACCATGACCTGCGTAAACAAAGAGATTCGCAAAGCTCTGTGTAGCGAGTGTCCACCTTCGCCCCGGGCCTGGCAACCCTTACACAGAACCCTGATCCACAGGCCCTATTGCGATCATTTCTTATTCCCCATACGGGAACTCGAAGTATCATGGCCCTCGTGCGCTACGAAGGCCGGACTGACGGCGGAATGACACTGTGGTTCACCGGCCTGTCCGGGGCGGGCAAGACGAGCGTGGCGACCGAGGTCGAGCGGCGGCTCGCGAGGATCGGCCGGCCCGCCTACGTGCTCGACGGCGACGTGCTGCGCCGCGGCCTGAACGCCGGGCTCGGCTTCGGCGCCGCCGACCGCGCGGAGAACGTGCGCCGCACCGGCGAGGTCGCCTGCCTGTTCGCGGACGCCGGGCTCGTCGCGCTCGCCTGCCTGATCAGCCCCTACCGGGCGGGCCGCGCCGAGGTCCGGGCCCGGCACGATGCGGCCGGGCTGCCGTTCCTGGAGATCTTCGTGGACACCCCGCTCGAACTCTGCGCCGCCCGCGATCCCAAGGGTCTGTACGCGCGGGCCGAGGCGGGCGAGCTCACCGGGCTCACCGGCGTCGACGACCCCTACGAACCGCCGACCGCGCCCGACCTGATCCTGCGCCCGGAGCACGGCGACCCGGCCGCGCAGGCCGAGCTCGTGCTGACCCTCATTCTGGGTGCGTAGTCGCGGCCAGGTGGCGCAGGACCAGCGCGAGGTGCAGCCGCCAGAGGCCGTGCGGGGTGCGCAGGGACCAGCCGAGCAGGGATTCGGCGTGGGCGATGCGGTGTTGCAGCGTCGAGTGGTGCACGTTCATCTCGGCCGCTGCGGCGCGCAAGCTCACGGTCGTGGCCACGGCGTGCAGGGTGGCGAGCATCCAGGGCGCGTCGGCGATCGCCTTCCGCAGAGCGCGCATGTCCGGGGTCGGCTCGCTGCCCGGCGCGACGAGCCTTTCGAGCAGTGCCAGGTCGCCGAGTTCGTCGGCGTACACGATGCTGCTGCCCGGATCCTGCGGCGTCCCCTCGGCGGTGAAGCGCAGGGCGGTGCGCGCGGCCGACGACGAACGCGGCAGTTCGAGGACTGAGACGGCCGGGCCGACGCCGAGGCGGCCGGCGGGGAGCGCGGCGGCGGCGGGGACGACGCGCGGCCGGCCGCCGCGGATCGCGACGGCGCGGAAGAGGGCGGCGGGATCGGCCGTGTCGAGGCCCAGGCGCTTGGCGGCGGTCAGCCGGGCCCGTTCGTCGGCGGACGCGTCGAGCAGCGTTTCGAGCAGGGCCGGGTCCTCGGCGCGGGCGCGGCCCCGGGTGCGGTCCAGCACCTGGCGGATGGCGCCCGCCGCGCGCTCCAGGATCACCGCGTCCACGACGTTCGGGTCGGTGTCGCGTTCCAGCCAGAGCGCGGCGGACGTACCGGTGCCGTCCGGCGCGAGCGGTTCGCGGGGCCACGTCGCGTCCGGCGGCGCCGTCGTGTCGCGGCGGGTGCCGTCCGGTTCGACGCGCACGTGCACCCGGCGGTCCTCGTCGACCAGCCGCGCGGGGCAGCCGGCCAGCACCGCGGCGCCGCGGACCAGCACCTCGAGGCCGACCCGGGACTCCGCCAGCCGGTCGAAGTAGGCGATGACCCGCACGGCGGCTCCGGCGTCCGGGTCCAGGGCGGTCAGCCGCCCGGCCAGTTCCTCCATGGTCCCATCCTGCACCCGGCGGCGATCACTCGCCGAGCAGCCTGCGCAGCCACGGCAGCCGGGCCGCCCGCGCCGCCTGGGAGAGCGCCGCCTGCGGGGCGAAGCCCTCGAAGCCGTGGAAGCCGCCGGGCCACACGTGCAGCTCGGCCACTCCCCCGGCCTGCCAGATCCGCGACGCGTAGGCCACCGCCTCGTCCCGGAAGGTCTCCGCCGAGCCGACGTCGATGAACGCCGGGGGCAGGTCCGCGAGATCCGCGGCCCGGGCGGGCGCCGCGTACCCGGAGACGTCCGCGCCGCCGCGCGCCGCGCCGAGCAGCGCGTCCCAGCCGACCGCGTTCGAACCGCGGTCCCAGACGCCGATCCCGTCCATCTGGATCGCGGACGGGGTGTCGTTGCGGTCGTCGATCATCGGGCACAGCAGCATCTGGCCGAGCGGACGGTGCGCCTCGCGGTCCCGGACGAGCAGCGCGAGCGCCGCGGTCAGCCCGCCGCCCGCGCTGGCCCCGGCGATGACGATCCGGTCCGGGTCCCCGCCGAGCTCCGCGGCGTGCTCCACGGTCCACAGGTATCCGGCGTACACGTCCTCGACCGGCGCCGGGTGCGGATGCTCGGGCGCGAGGCGGTACTCGACCGAGACGACGACCGCCGCGAACTCCTGCGCCCAGTCCAGCGCGCCGATGATGCCGACCCGGTTGTCGCCGAGGATCATCCCGCCGCCGTGCGTGTGGTAGATCACCGGGCGCGCGCCGACCGCGCCGGCCGGCCGGCAGATCAGGAGGCTGATGTCGGGCGCGTCGGGCGGGCCCGGCACGGCGCGCTCCTCGACCGTGAACCGCCCGTCCCGGCGCAGCTGCTCGTCGTCCCTGACCCCGTATTCGCCCTGCTCCCGAGCCCGGCGCGCCCATTCGACGGTGATGGTCGAGGGGACGTGCCCGGCCACCGCGGCCAGGGCGGCGGCGAGTTCGGGGTCGAAGGGCGGCGGCGCCATTGCCATCGTTGCTCCTTGGTGAGGTTCACGCGTTGGCATGATGATCGCCCGGCGCGCGCGGTGCCCGGTAGCCGCCGCGTGGCGGACGTGGCCCGCCGGGCGGCGGGAGGGCTCAGACGGTGACGCCCGCGTAGCGGTGGGTCTCCAGGACGGCGAGCAGGCCGAGGATGATCGCGACGCCGGCGGCACCGGCCAGCGGCGGGAGCATCGTGGCGGGGCCGATCCAGGCCAGCAGCAGGCAGACCGCGGCGAGCCGGACGGTGCCCCAGGCGCGCAGGGTGAGCCAGCCGAAGAAGACCAGCCCGGCCAGGTAGAGGGCGGCGCCGCCGGAGAGGGCGCCGGCGTAGAACGCGCCGAGGCCCTTGGTGTCGGCGGCGTGCTCGACCACGCCTTCGAGCCCGAGCACGCCGAGGATGATGCCCGCGACGATCGGGAAGTGGCCGTATCCGAAGGCGTCCACGGCCAGCTTGAGCCGGGTCTCGTGCCCGGCGTGGTGCAGCCGGTCCTCCACGGCCAGCGTGACCAGGTCGAAGTAGAGCCACCACAGGCTCAGCGCGATGCCGATGCCGATCAGCGCAGCGATCAGCAGCGGCGTGTCCAGGTTCGTGGTCAGCCGGGCCGCGCCCATCGCCAGCAGCGATTCGCCGATCGCCAGGATGATGAACAGATTGTGCCGCTCGGTGAAGTACTTCGCGCTGTGGATCCGCCAGGCGCCCCAACGCGACGTCAGATAGAAGCCGCCCCAGTCCACCGCGATCGCCCCGGCCATCATCTCCGTCTGGATCCGGCCGCCCAGCGCCGCGCCCGCGATCAGCAGCGCGCCGCCGCCGAGCACGTGCAGCCAGGAGTACCTGATCTGCCGCAGCAGCAGCGGGTCGCGGTGCGCGAGCCTGGCGGCGACGACCTGGTAGACGCAGCGTACGAACAGGTACGCGGCCGACAGCACCACCGGCGCGTACAGCCCGCCCGAGCGGTCGCTCCACGCCTCCGGCACGCACAGCGCCATCACGAACACGCCCGCCATCGCGAACGCCATCCCGGCCCTCGTCACCGCCAGGTCGGCCCGCGCCTGGTTGCCCAGCCACGCGTAGGCGGACCAGGAGAACCAGGCGAGCAGCAGCAACAGCAGCCCGCGCGTGACGCCGACCCCCGAGTGCACGCGCACCATGTACTGGGTGATCTGGGTGAGCGTGAAGACGTAGACCAGGTCGAAGAACAACTCGAAGTTGGTGACCTTGTCCTCGGACGCGGGCGCAGCCTCGGGCACGGGTTCGGGCGCGGCGGATTCCGGATCAGGGCTGGTCAAAGAGGCGCTCCCGGGTTGCTCGGCTCGGCGAAGATCTCCAGCGTGACAAGCGCGCGGCCCGAAGGCAACTCCCGGCGCGGCGGTGTCGCGCGGATTTGTGGGTAGCGGCCGCCGCGATTTTGAGTGTTCACCGCACATGCCCACGGACCGGTCCGCGGCCATTCTGGATCTCACCCACGTGCACGCACCCACGTCATGAACAGGACACCACCATGTCTTTCGTCGGACGGGACACCGAGATCCGAGTGATCCAGGAGACGCTCGACGCCTTGGAGGGAGGGGTCGGCGGGCTGCTGCAAGTGGTCGGCGAGCCGGGCATCGGCAAGACCCGGTTGCTGACGGTCATTCGGGACCTGGCCACGGAGCGCGGCATCCGGGTCGAGGTGCTGCGCAGCTTCTTCGAGGACGCGGCGGAGCCGACCGCCGAGGTCGAGGCGCACCGGTCCGAGCCCGGGGGCGACGGCGGCCGGTTCCGGTTGTTCCAGGAGCTGCGGCGGACGTTGCTGGCGGCGGCGTCGCGGCCGCTCGTGATGCTGCTGGACGACGTGCACTGGGTGGACGGGGCCACGATCGACTTCCTGGAGTTCCTCAGCCGGCGGCCGATCCCGGCGCCGCTGCTGCTCGTCATCGCGTCGAGGGACCGGCAGACCCCGCCGCGCCTGCGCTACGCACTCGCCCGGATCGCCGACCACGACTCAGGTGGACGGATCGAACTCGGCCCGCTGGCGCACAGCGAGGCGGCCAGCCTGATCGGGGTCAGGCCGCGTAGCCCACGGATCGACGAGCTCTACGCCGAGAGCGGTGGCAATCCGCTGTATCTGATGACGCTCGATCGGAACGACAACTGCCTGCAGTCGCTGGTCCTCGGCGAGATCACGGCGCTGTCCCCCGGGGAACGGACGGTCGCCTCGATCGCCGCCGTGCTGGGCGATCCGCTGTCCCCGACGCTGCTGGCCGAGGTCGCCGCGGGCGGTTCGGACGACGTCGAGGCGGCGCTCGCCACGCTGATCGAGCGCGATCTGATCAGACCGGTGGCAGGCGGCCCGACCTTCGCCTTCCGGCATCCGCTGGTCCGGCGCGCGGTGTACGACAGCACGCCGCCGACGTGGCGGATCGCCGTCCATCGCCGGGCCCTGACGCTCCTGACACGTGACGCGGCGGCCGCCGTCGAGCTCGCCGGGCACATCGAACAGTGCGTGGACACGTACTCGGCCGAGCACTTCGCCGTGCTGCTCCAGGCCGGTCAGGACACGATGCGGAGCGCGCCGCTGACGGCCGCGCACTGGTTCCAGGCGGCGCTGCGTCTCCTCCCGCAGACCGCTGAGTTCGCCGCGTCACGCCGGACGACGGAGAGCCGACTGGCCCGCGCCCTCTGTCTGGGCGGCCGTTTCGAGGCGAGCCGCGAACTGCTGCACGACATCCTGCACTCCGACGACGCCGGCGTGGCCGTCGACCGCGGCCAGACCGTCGTGCTGCTGGCTCACGTCGAGCGACTTCTCGGCCGCTATCCCGAAGCGCTCGCCCTCCTGCGCACCGAGGTGGCCCGACTGACACCCGCACCTCCCTCGCCGGAACGCGTCAGGCTCTGTTCGGAACTGGGCCTGACCGCGGCGCTGGCCAACGACTACCCGTCCGCACGCGCCGATCTCTGCTGGGCCCGAGACGTGGCACGCGGATCCGAGGACCTTCTCGGCGAGGCGACTGCGCTGGCGTTCCAGAGCTTCGGTGAGATCTGTACCGGCGAAACCGCCGCCGCACGCGCCGCGGCCGACCGGGCTGGCGTCATCGTCGACGCGTTGCCGGACGGCGTGCTGTCGGATGGTCGCGAGACGTTGTGCATGCTCGGCTGGGCCGAACTGCTCCTAGAGCGCTTCGCCGACGCCGAACGGCACCTGGCCCGCGCCCGAACCGTCATCGGACGCACCGGCCACCGCGACGGACTGCCGCACGTCCTGGTCGGGCAGGCGCTCGTGGACCTCTCCACCGGCCATCGTCGCTCGGCATTGGAGCGCGCCGAACAGGCCGAGGACGCTGCCCGGCTGGTCGGCGGCGGCCATCTGCTCGGCATCGCGCTCGCGGTCCGGGCGACGATCCTGCTCGACTGGTCGCGGTCGGGTCAGGACGACTCCGCGCTGAAGGCCGCCCGACGTGCCACCGAGTTGTTCGGCGGCAGCGCGCTCGGCAGTTGGTGGGGTCGCCATGCCCTGATGGTTCGCGGGTGGGCGGAGTCCTCGGCCGGAGATGCACGTGCCTGCGTCGAGTATGCGATCCGTGCTAGTGGGCCGGATCTGCGGCTGCTCGGGGCATCGCTCGTTCCGCAGTACTGCGAGGTGCTGGTCAGTGCGCTGCTCAGACTCGGCGATGTCCAGCGCGCCATGGAGTTCGCCACGCTGGCCACGGAATCCGCCGATCGCCTCGGCCTGCCCGGGCAGAGTGCTTACGCGGCTCGGGCTCAGGGCCTTGTGGCAGCGGCACGTGGCGAGCACGAGCGGGCGGCGACCGAGTTCGCTGCGGCCGCGGCGGGTTTCGCGGCGTCAGGCAGAGTCTTGGAGCGGGCACCGGTTCGCGTGACGCCACCGCCCGGGCCGCTCACCGTGCTCACCGGCCGCGAGCGCGAGGTGGCCGATCTGGCAGGCGCGGGCCGCAGCAACCGGCAGATCGCGACCCGGCTCCGGCTGAGTGAGCGGACCGTGGAATCCCATCTGGCCAACGTGTACCGCAAGCTCGGCGTGGCATCCCGCCTCATGCTGGCGAAGCTGCTGACCGGTGAGCAAGAGCTCGCACGTATACCCGAGTGAGCCGCGGCAGCACGTACTGATAGCCGTCGTCGGCGGGCAGCACCTCGACCACGTGCGCCTCGATGAGCCGTTCGACCGCGACTTCGGCCCGTGCCGCGTCGGTGCCCAACACGTTCGCCAACTCCGACGCGGCGAACTGCGGAGTTTCCAATCCAGCCATGGCACGCAGCGTCGCCTGGTCCCCGGCAGGCAGCGCCTCGTATGCGGTGGCCAGGCGCGTGCGGATCCGCAGTTCACCGATCGCCAACTCGTCCAGCACACGTTCATCGTCGGCGAGCCGCTCGACGTAGCGGGCCAGCGTCACGTGGCGAAGCGCGTCGAGCTTGGCGCCCGCGATACGCAGCGCGAGCGGCAACCCGCCGCACGCCTGCGCCAACTGCCGGGCTGCCTCCGGCTCGGCAGCCACACGATCGGCGCCGATCAACCGTGCAAGGAACTCCACCGCCTCGGAATCGGGCATGGGGCCAAGCGCGACGTGTACGACTCCTGCTACGCCGCTGAGCCGATGCCTGCTGGTCACGAGGACATCGACGCCGCCACTGATCGCTTCGAGCGACGCCTCCAGTTGAGCTTCCGTCGCCGCGTCGTCCACGATGACCAGCCTGCGCAGACGTGAGCAGCGCACCGCGAGCGCGGTCTTGCCGACCCCGGCCGGGCCGCTGATCACGACGATCCGGCCGGGCGAGCGATCAGTCCCGCCGAACAACTCCAGCAGGGTCCTGACGTGATCGGCGCGTCCGGTGAAGTCGGCGATGTCGCGCCCCGGCCCCGAACGCGCGCCGGCTGCGATCTCGCGTCGCGGCGGCTCGGTGTCCGGGATCTCGCCGCCGGTCAAGATCGACTCGTAGAGCCGCGCCAACACCGGACTCGGCTCCAGACCCAGCTCCCGCGCCAACGCCTGGCGCATCGCGTCGAACTGCGCGAGCGCCTCGGTGTGCCGGCCCGTGCGGGTGAGCGCGAGTATCTGGGCCCTGCGAAGGCGTTCGCGGAACGGGTACCGCTGCACGAGATCCTCGATGCCGTCGAGCACGTCCTCGTGTTCGCCCAGCCCGAGTTTCGCCTCGGCCCAGTCCTCGTACACGCCGAGGTACTGCTCGTTCAGCCGCGTCGCCTCCTCCAGCAGGGCCGGACTCGCCACGAGGTCGGCGAGGACCGGGCCGCGCCACAGCCGCAGCGCCTGTTCGAGCAGGCGGGCGGCGGACGCGTCCCCGGCGCGCGCGGCCTCGCGTCCCGCGCGGGCCAGTTCGGCGAAGCGCAGGGCGTCCGCCTCCCCGGCGCCGACTTCGAGCACGTATCCCGGCGGCCGGTGCAGGATCCGGCGGCCGTCCTGCGGCGCGCACAGGATCTTGCGCAGGGCCCAGACGTAGACCTGGAGGTTCTTGCGCGCGGTGCGGGGCATGGCGTCCGGCCACACCGCGTCGGCGAGCGCCGCGATCGAGACGACCTTGTTGGGCCGGCACAGCAGCATGCCCAGCACGACCCGCTGCTTGAACGGACCGAGCTCGAGCGCCCGCCCGTCCCGGCTGGCCTCCATCGGCCCGAGGATCCCCAGGCTGAGCGCGGAGCTCGCGTAGTCCATGCCCGCAGTGTCGTCGGCCGCCCGGACCCGGCACATCCGGCACGGCACGGAGTACCGCACCTACGTACCGCGCGCATATCCCGGCAGCTGCCACGTACGTGGTGGAACGTCCGGCGCCGATACCGCCGGAATACCGGCGTCAAAGTGCTTCCGGGCCGGTCCTGCCTACGTTTCAGCGTGCCGGCCGACGACCGTCGGGCGGCGCGTCGAACACATGGAGGACACCATGGCCGAGGACGTCAAGAAGGACGAGAACGAGGAGACCCCCGAGGTCGAGGCGCACACGTCGGGCGAGGTCCTGGCGCTGCAGGGCATCCCGCTCTCCAAGATCCCCGCGGACAGCCTCATGTCGCAGAGCTGCAGCTCCTGCGGCATCTCGGTGTGCTGACGAACCGCCTGACCCCCTGAAACACCCCCGGCCGGTCCGGTGGGGACCGCGGGTCGCCACCGGACCGGCCGTCCAGCAGCCGTCACCTCCGGCGAAGACGAGACGGGAACCGACATGCAGTTGCCCTGGGACGCCATAGTCGCCAAGCTCTCCAACCATCCGCGCTGGTACGAGGACGTCAACCGGCGCCGGCCGGACACCGGCCACCTGGCCGAGTACCGCGCGGCGATGCCCGGCGACTGGGGCCTGCGGCGGTACGGCTACTGGCTGATCGCGGACCCGCCGGGCGTGCCGGAGCTAGCCCAGGGCTGGAAGCTGCACGTCTCGGCCACCTCGCGGACCAGCGCCGAGACGCTGCGCCGGGCCCTTCCCGTGCTGCGCGACGCCGACGTGCGATTCAAGTTCCTGATCGACACCACGACGATGCGGGAGTTCAACAGCTCGACCTTCTCGCGGCCGGGGAGCGGGAAGTTCATCACGATCTATCCGGCGGACGACGAGTCCTTCCACCGGATCGGCCACGCGCTCGCCGTGGCGCTCAAGGGTCTCGACGGGCCGTACGTGCTCTCCGACCGCCGCTATCCCGGCTCCCGCGTCGTGTCCTACCGCTACGGCGGCTTCACCGGCATGCAGCGGCTGCGCGCCGACGGCGTCCGGGACTTCATGATCCAGGATCCCGACGGCGAATACGTCCCCGACGAACGGTCCCCGTACTGGAACCCGCCGCACTGGGTCACCGATCCCGTCCTCGGCCCCGAGCAGCAGCAGCCGCCGCGGGCCGCAACCGACGAGCAGCCCGCGAAGACGCTGCTGAACGACCGCTACGAGGTCGAAGACGCGCTTTCGTTCAACAACCGCGGCGGGATCTACCGCTGCGTGGACACCGTGACCGGCGCGGACGTCATCCTGCGCGAGGCCCGCCCCGGCGTCGAGGTGGGACCGCACGGCATCGACGCGGTCGAGTTGCTGCGCCGCGAGTACGAGATCCTGACGGAGCTCGCCGACACCGGGCTGTTCGTGCGCCCCCTCGACTTCTTCAAGCAGTGGGAGCACTCGTTCCTCGTCGAGGAGTACGTGGACGGAGCCCACATCGGCAAGCTGACCACCAGCGAGAACCCGCTCTACTTCGTCGATCTGACGCCCGGTCGGCTGACCGACTACTACCTGCGCTTCCAGCGGCTGTGGCTCCAGGTCGCGGACGCCGTCGCCGCGTGCCACGCGCGCGGGATCGTCATCGGCGACCTGTCGATGACGAACATCCTGGTGACCCCGGACGGCCGGATCCGCATCATCGACCTGGAGTCGGCGTTCCACGAGGGCGTCGAGCAGGGCGCCGGGATGTTCACCCCCGGCATGGCCACGCTGCGGGCCCGCACCGCGAAGCACGGCGACCGGCGCACCGACTACTACGCGCTCGGCGGCGTCCTGCTGACCTCTGTGTTCGCCTGCCAGCTCGGCGACCTGGTGGAACACTCGCTGCCGCTGCGCCTGCTGCGCGAGGTGGCCGAGGATCTCGCGCTGCCGATCGAGCTGACGACGCTGATCACAGACCTCTATGACGAGGACGCCGACCTCCCCGACCCGCAGGAGCTGCGCCGACGTATCGAGGACATCCCGTTCGCCGACACGTGGCGGCAGCCGCCCCCGCTGGCGCACCCGGTGAAGTCTGAGCCCGCCGCGCACAACGAGCTCTGCGACCGCATATCCAGCGTGCTCAGCGGGGTCGTCGAGTACATGCACAACGTCGCGGACGTCCACCGCGAGGACCGCCTCTTCCCCGCCGACGCAATGGTCTTCTACACCAACCCGCTGTCCCTGAGCCACGGCGCGTACGGTTGCCTGTACGCGATGCACAGCCTCGGCGCGGACGTGCCAGACCCCTTGCTCGGTTGGGCCCTGACGCGGTCCACGTCGCGCCACGTGCTGCCGCCCGGCCTGTACTACGGCTCGGCGGGCGCGGCCTGGGCCCTGTCCGCGCGCGGCCTCCGCGATCAGGCGGTGCACCTCCTGCGCGAAGCCGCCGACCACCCGCTGCTCTACACCGAACCCGGTGTGCTGACGGGGATGGCGGGGCACGGCATGGCCTGCCTGCGCCTGTGGCGGGACACCGGCCTGCCCGAATTCCTCGACCGGGCACGCGAGATCGGCGAGCGCTTGGCGGCGACCGCGCAGTGGGACGACGGTCGCGCACACTGGACGACGTCGTCCGGCGAGATCCCGGTCGGATACGCGCAGGGGGCAGCCGGAATCGCGATGTTCCTGCTCGTGCTCGGCACCGCGGCCGACGACCAGAGCGCCGTGGACCTCGGCCGGGCCGGACTGGAGTTCGACCTCGCGCAGGGCATCGCCTCGGCCAACGGCGTCGTCGACTTCCCCGCATACGCCGCCGGCGACCGGCCGACCGTGCGCCGCAGCTACTGGGACGAGGGCACCGCCGGGATCCTGACCACCCTGCTGCGGTACAGCGACGTGACCGGCGACGATCTGCTGCGCAAGCAGGTGGACCGGCTGCTCCCGGACGTGCGACGCAAGTACACCGTCTTCCCGCAGCTCTTCCACGGGATCAGCGGCATCGGCAACACCCTGCTGGACGCGTACGAGTTCCTCGGCGATCCGGAACTGCTCGGTGACGCCGAACGCGCGGCCGAGGCGGTGCTGTGCAGCGCCGTCACCCGGCCCGAAGGCATCGTGTTCCCGGGCGAGCAGGCGCTGCGCGAGAGCTGCGACCTGGCGACCGGATCGGCCGGGGTCGCGCTGTTCCTGGACCGGATCCGGCACGCCGCCCCGGGCCTGCGCACCAACCGGAACTTCGTGCTCGACGACCTGCTGCCCGACTCCGGAGCACGGTCATGACCGCCGTCGCCGAAGAGGCCGGGCCCCGCGCGTCCTCGGTACTGCGCCAGCGGCCGTTCCTGCTGCTGTGGGCGGGCCAGGCGCTGTCGGGCTTCGGCAGCTCGATGACCACGGTGGCGCTGCCGCTCGCCCTGCTGACGGCGGGTCACGCGGTGGCCGCCGTCGCCGCGGTCGGCACGGTGTCGGTGGTCGTCGCGCTGACCGCCAGGATCCCGGCCGGGCTGCTGGCCGACCGCCACAACCAACGCAGGCTCCTGATCATCTGCGACCTGATCCGGCTGGCGGCCATCGCGACCGTGGCCCTCTACGTCGCGGTGCGTCCGCTGCCGCTGTGGCTGGCCTTCGGCGCGGTCGCGATCACGGCCGCCGCGTCGGAGGCCTTCAAGCCCGCCCACTTCCGGCTCATCCGGCAGATCGTCGACACCGAGCAGATGCCGAAGGCGGTCTCCCTCAGCCAGGCCCGCAGCTACGCGGCCCAACTGATCGGCCCGGCCGTCGCCGGAATACTCGTCGGCACACGTCCCGAACTGCCGTTCGCCGTGGACGCACTCACGTTCCTCGCGTCCGCGGTCTGCATCGCCGCGATCGGGCCGGTCACTACTCAGGCGGAGCCTATGACGAATCCTGACAAGCCCGGCTTCTGGAACCAGCTCACCGCGGGCCTGCGCTACGTCGTGCAGGACACGTTCCTCCGTCAGGCCACGCTGCTCTTCGGCGCGCTGAGCTTCCTGTTCGCCGTGTACGACGCGGGCCTGATCCTCGGCGTGGGCCGGGAGCACGGCGGCGCGGTCGTCGTCGGCTGGGCGCTCAGCACGGCGGCGCTGGCCGGGCTCCTCGGTTCGCTGGCCGCCCCGCGCCTGCAACGCTGGCTCTCGCTGCCGCGCCTGGTCGCCGCCGGACCGGCCGTCGCGGCCGTGCTGCTGCTGATCGCCGCGCTGACCGACCGGACCGTGGCCTTCGCCGCCGGATTCTCCGCGATGTGCCTGCTCGTCCCGGCGATCAACGCGTCCCTGGTCGGGGTCATCGCGTCCTCGACCCCGGAGGAGATCTTCGGCCGGGTGGCCGCCGCCAACGACTTCGCCGTCCAGCTGCTGCAACCGGCCGCCCCCCTGTTCGCCGCGCTGCTGCTGGCCGGCGCCCCGCTTCTGTCGACGACCGCGGCCGTCCTCGCGGCCGGGTTCACGCTCCTCGCGCTCTTGGCCCTGGCCCTGCGCACACCGACACGGAGTGAATCATGACGATGATGAATTTCTCAGTACTCGAAATCGGCCGCCACCTGCCGGACACCGGCGACGTGCAGGCCGTCCACGACATGGTGGACGTCGCCGTGGCCGCCGACGCCCTGGGCTTCCACCGGATCTGGGTCGCCGAGCACCACGCCGCGCCCCGCAGCGCGTGCAGCTTCCCGGCCGTGCTGATCGGGCACATCGCGGCGCGGACCACGCGGATCCGGGTCGGGTCCGGCGGCATCATGCTGCCGAACCACGCCCCCTTCACCGTCGCCGAGCAGTTCGCCACGCTCGAGGCCCTGCACCCCGGCCGCGTGGACCTGGGCCTCGGTCGGAACCCCGGCGGAACCGGCGTCACCGGAACGCTGCTGGAGGCCGCGCTGCGCCGGGAACCCGGTGCCGGCAACAAGTTCCCCGAGCAGATCGACGAACTGCTGGGCTTCCTGCACCACCGCGGGCCGGACAAGAACCGCTTCCACAGCCTGCCGCTGACGCCGCGCACCCCCACGCCGCCGGAGGTCGTCATCCTCGGCGCGGGCGAGGGCACGGCCCGGATCGCGGCCGAGCGCGGCCTGCCCTTCACCTACGGCCATCATCTCGGCAGCTCCAACGCCCGGCCCGAAGCCGTGGACCGCTACCGCTCGGCGTTCAAGCTCGGCCCGGACGGAGCGAAGCCGCACGTCATCGTCTCCGTGGCCGTGATCTGCGCCGAAACCGACGAGCAGGCCGAGGCGCTGGCCGTGGAGACCGCCCTCGACATGGTCCGCTATCCCGAGGGCGTCGCGCGTGACGCGCCGCTGGCCCCGGCCCGCGAGCAGTACCTCGTGCGAAAGGCGCTGGAGTTCTTCCAACTGGTCTACGGCTCGCCGCGCACGGTGGCTGCCGAACTGGAGCGTCTCGGCGACGAACTCGGCGCGGACGAGATCATGGTGGTGCCGATGGAACTCGCCGGACCGGGCCGCTGCCGCACCCTGCGTCTGCTGGCGGAGGCTGTTCTCCCGACGCGGGAAGCCGTCCTCTCGTGAGCCCGCGCACGACGCTCGGCCGGTTCGCCACGGGTGTCGTCGTGTTGACCGCGGGACGCGACGAGCCGAGCGGGATGACAGCGAACTCATTCACGTCCGTCTCACTTGACCCGCCACTCGTCCTCGTCTGCGTGACCAGGACCGCCGCCGCGCACGCCGCCATTCTCGCCGAGGGAACATTCACCGTGTCCGTCCTCGGCGCCGACCAGGATGAACTAGCCCGCTACTTCGCCGACCGGTCCCGACCGCGTGGCCGCCGCGAGTTCGAGGACGTCGATACCTTCCCGGGCCGTCGCACCGGCGCGCCGCTGCTCCGCGGCGCGCTGGCGTGGCTCGAATGCTCGCTGGCCGCGGTGTACGACGGCGGCGACCACTCGATCCTGCTGGGATCAGTGCTCGAACTCGCCAATGGCCGGTCGGCGGAACCGTTGGTGTGCTTCGGCGGGAGCTTTCATCAGCTCGCCCAGACCAGCTAGTGCGTGACCAGCACAGCAGCGAGTTCGCGGCGGTTGGCCTTACCCGTCTTCGCGAGCAGGTTCGCCACGTGCCGATCGATGGTGCGATGCGACACGTGCAGCTTGGCGGCGATCTCGCGGTTCGTCTGATGCCGCGCAACGAGCTTGAGCACCTCGTATTCGCGTGCTGTCACGCCGAGCGCCCACAGCTCGTGCGGCACGTCGGGGCTTCCGTCGCGCCATTGCCTGGTCGCCTCCCCGAGCAGGCGCAACCGGTCGCGGCACTTGCGCGCGGCGGCCGTGATGCCGACGCCCTTGAAGAAGGCCTCCGCCTCGCGCAGCCAACGAATCGGCTCGCCCCAGCCGTCCCGCGCCGCGTCCGCCGCGATCAGGCTGAGGGCGAGGTGCCGGACCAGCGGGAAGGGCCGCGAGGTCGCCTCGGCCCGAGCGAGCGCGGCCTCGGCGTCGGCCAACTGCCTGTCGCGGCCCGCCAGAACGGCGAGCGCGAACTCGACGAACTGCCGGTTCCACGGCAGCCCGGCAGCAGTCTGCGCGACCGTCTCTCGATACCTCTCCCAACCACCGGCCGTGCCGCCGCCGTCCACGGCTTCCACGAGCGCGGCGAGACCGAACTCGCCGCACAGGTAGTACTTCGTCGCCGCGAAACCGCCGTCCGGGGCGTAGAGCGCGGCCAGGTGTTCGCGGGCAGTAGCCGTGTCGCCGCGCAGCAGCTCCGACATGGCCAGCGCCAGGCCGCGCACGAGCGGCACCTCGTCCTCGCTCTCGCCCCGCCACGCGTCGAATTCCTCGATCGCGGCGGCCAGTTCCACGTCGTGGCCCCGGTGCGCGCACGTGACCGCCTTCATGGCCAGCGCGTAGCAGCCGAGCCTCGGCAGCTTCAGCCGCGCGATGTCGTCCCACGCGGTCCGGAACCACCTGTCGGCTTCGTCGAAGTCGGCACTGAACAACGCGTCCACGGCCAGCGAGATCTGCGCCATCCGCGTTTCCAGCACCGCGCCGTCGGACGTCGCCTCGGCTTCGGCGGTACGCAGGCCGGTCGCGTCCGCGTGCCACATCCACTGATGCGCGCCGAGCAGCAGCACCGACTCGGATCGCAGAGAAATGATGTTGTTCTCATGGGCGACCTGATAAGCCTGCTGATAGCTTTCGAGCGCCTGCACGGGACGGTAGTTCCCGTAGTGGTATCCGAGGGTCAGCAGCGCATCGCACTCGACGAGCGGCAGACCGGCTGCGCGCGCCCTGGCGATCGCCTGCTGCGCGTGCTCTTCAGCCTCTGTGATCAGCCCCGGCATGTTCCGCTCGACCGCAAGATAGGCCTCGATCGCCTCCAACTCCGCCCACTCAGCGGCGTCGGGCAGGTCACTGAGCCGCTGCCGCGCGGCGTCCAGATGCGGCGAGACGTGCTCGGACCGGCCAGCGCGCAGGGCCACCCGCGCGAGCCGAAGACGCAGGTCCGCCGACGCCTCGCGCGCAAGCCCCGCACGTTCGGCCGCCTCGATCTCCGGGACCAGATCGAGGGCTTCCTGATCGCGGCCGACCACGCCCAACGCGGTGACCAGAAGCCCGGTCAACTCGACCCACGTCGCGTCACGCCGGTCCGACGGAAGGCAGCCGAGCGCCCGGCGCAGCAGATCGACGGCCGGGCCGGGCGCGCCGCTCTCCGCAGCCGCTCGGCCTGCCGCACCGAACAGCGCACTCGCCCCGAGTTCGTCCCCGGCCGACTCGCGCAACGCGGCGGCCCGAATCCGCCAGCTCCCCACGGCACCGCGAGACTCGATCGCCGCGGCCGCCGTGAGCGCCAGGCTCGCGCGGTCGGCGGGGGCGAGCTGGTTGTAGACGGCGCGTTCGATCAGCGGGTGGCGGAAGGCGAACCAGTCGTCCCGCGCGGTGGCCACGAGCAGGTGCCCCTGAACCGCGGAGTGCAGCGCAAGCCGCAGCGTCTCATCGTCGACTCCTGCGATGCTGCCGAGCAGGTCGGCGGGAAACTCGTCGCCCAGCGTCGCCGCCGCCTGGAGCACGCGGCGGGCTGCGGGCTGCTCGCGCCTGAGCTGGTCCGCGACGCTGAGCGCCAGACTACGCGGGGCACGCGGCAGCCCCGGCTGACGCAAGGTCCACGCGCCATCGCGCCGCACGAGCTCGTTGCTCGCCACGAGTTCGCGCAGGATCTCGGTGATCACGAGCGGATTCCCGACGCCGTCCCGGAACAGCGCGTCGCTCAGCTCGGGGTCGAGGCCGTCCCGATCGGTGTCCAGCAGCGTCCCGGCCAACTCGGCGGTGGCGGCACGATCGAGGCGGGGCAGGTCGAGCTGCGCACCCGGATCGCGCCGACGCGCGTACTCGGCCAGATCACGTGCCCGGCCGGAGGCGTCCCGGGCCGTGCAGAAGATCGCGAGCGGCTGCCCGGCGGCGTTGTCGACGAGGTATTCCAGGGTCGCGATCGTGTCCTGATCCGCGTCGTGCAGATCCTCGATGACCAGGACCGTGCCCGGTCCGCCGAGCCCGCCGAGCACCCGCAGGATCGCCTCCCCGTAGATGAAGGGCGGAGCGGGCGACGAGGTCCTTCCGTCGGTCCGCCAGTCGGGCACGAGCTGGCCGAGCACCGCGAGGTAGGGCCCGAGCCCGTCCGGCGGGGACCAGCCCTCGCGCGCCAGTCCGAGCAGCGCCTCGGCGAACGGCCGCATCCGCGAGTCCCCGGCTGCCACGGCTCCGACGGCCCGGCCGCGCAGCACCCGCAGGCCCCTGCGACGTGCCTCCTCGGCCGCCTCGTCGACCAGCCGGGTCTTGCCGATGCCCGGCTCCCCCGCCACGAACACGACCCCGGATCCGCCCGCGCGCACGGCCGCCAACCGGGCCGCGAGGACGGCGAACTCGGCGTCGCGGCCGACGAGAGGCCCGAAACGCACGCTGCGCGGCCGCGAAGAGTTCACCGGTTTCTAGCGGATGTCAGGGTCCGGTGACCGAGTGGCGCGAGTCGAGCGGGCCGCCCGCGACCAGCGTCACGAATCCGGCCAGCGCGAGGGCCCGCACGCCGATCGGCGCCAGCCGCCCGCCGAACAGGCCCGGCTTCTCCGCCGCGTCCTGCTCATACCCACCATCATCGTGCTGAGTCTCCGGGTCCCCCGGCTTGCTCTGGACGCCCTCACGCTCTTCAGCCATAACGACACAACCTCCTGGCCTTTACAAGCACTCTGTTACCCCCAGTGGACCCGGAGTCATACTATCCAAGATGATTGATCTGTCTACGGGTACAAGTGCCAATGTGGCCGAGGCCGTCGCCCGACTCGCCGACGACCGCGCCGAGATAATAAAGACACTGATGGACGGCCGCGATCCGGGCCCGCTGACCGCCGTCGAGCCCACGACGGGCGACCCGCATCAGGGCGGCCGCAGCGTGCTGTTCCTGCGTTTCTCCGAATACGCGGAACCTCTGGTGTACAAACCGAGACCCCTGACGTCCGCCACGTTCTACGCACGCCTGGTCGGCTGGTTCAACGAACGACTGCCGCAGTTGGAACTCGCGACGGCTCCCGCGCTCCCGAAGTCCGACTACGGCTGGGCGAAATTCGTCCGCTCAGCCCCGTGCCGCACAGCCGAAGAAGCAGAACGCTTCTACTACCGGCAAGGAGCACTCCTCGCGCTCCTGCACGCCACGAACGGCACCGACATGCACGCCGACAATCTCATCGCACGAGGTGACCAGCCGATCCTCGTGGACACCGAGACCCTGCTGCATCCGGCGCTCTATCACCCGACGCTGCTCGCCGCCGACCCCGCACTCGTCGCACTCGGGCAATCCGTGCACCAGACGATCCTGCTGCCGACTCTGCTGCACAGCGCGCATGGAACGAGCGACATATCCGGCCTCGGCGGCCATGGCGACTCGATGACGCAGAATCGCCCGGTCCTAGACGGCGTACTCCTAGAACCGGCCGACCACCTCCCCGAGTTACTCCACGGCTTCGGCGACGCATACGGCGCGATCAGCCGACACGCCGACTCCTTCATCGAACTCCTAGAAGGCAGCAGCGACACCACATTCCGCGTCGTAGTCCGCCCCACCCGAACCTACGCCGAACTCCTCAAGGCCACGTCCTACGAGACCCTAGCCTCCACCCCAACCTTCGAAGGCTCCCATCGCCTACTCGAACACGAATATCTAGACCTTCGAAATCGCGACATCCCCATCTTCTTCGGCCGCCCCGGCTCACGTTCGCTATGGACCAGCCGTGGCGTACGCGTGGACGACGTACTCGATGTCTCAGGGCTCGACTCCGCACGTACCAAGGTGCGGAACATGAACGAGTCGGAGCGCCGTCGCCAAGAGTGGATCATCGATGCCGCCTTCGCTACCGCCACCGGCCCGATCACCCATCAAAGCGGCAGCTCCATCAACACCCCAGGCCCGCACGCGCCCCTAGACCCTCAATGGGCCATTGACCAGGCACTCAACATCGCGCACCAACTCGACGAACTCGCCTACCGGGACCACGACCGCGTCAACTGGCTCAGCCTCGAACCGCTGGAAGACGACTACTGGTGCCTGCTTCCGGCAGGCGGCGGACTGGCGCACGGATACACCGGCGTCGCGCTCTTCCTGGCACAACTCGGCGCGGTCACCGGCCGCGCCGAATTCCTCGAACGTGCCGCCGAGACGATCGCTCCCCTGCCGAAGCTGCTCAACGCCATCGCCGACCTCCCGGAACACCTCGCGAGCATAGGCGGCGGCTTCGCGGGAATGGGCGGCATCGTCTACGCACTCACTCGGCTCTCCACCCTGCTGACGTCCCCCGAACTAGCCGCACACGCGTCCGCCGCGAGCGAGCTGACAAGTACCGACGACAACGACGATGGTTGGCGGTGCGGCGCCGCCACACAGGAGGACTGGTTAGACCGACTCACCACAACGTCAATCCTCGCCGACCTCAGCCTCTGCCACGGCGAATTCGGGATCCTCGACGCCCTCGAAATCCTTGCGCGGCGCCAGCAACGCGCCGCCGACGTACTCCAACAACGTGCCGCCGCACTGCCTCAAGCCCTCAAGCTCGGCGCACGTCTCGTCGGAACTCCGGGCGCAGTCGCCACACCCGGCCTGCTGCACGGTCTGGCGGGAACCGGCTACGGCATGCTGCGCGTGGGCTTCCCGGCACGCGTCCCCTCGGTACTCGCGATGGAGCTGGCCGCGCACGATGATCCGTGCGCGGCCAGCTCCGAGTAGCCGGTAGAACCGTCAGTCGCCGAGGGCGCTCATGAACGCCTTCGTGTACTGCAGCGGCGACGTGCTGGAGATGGAGTTGCAGGTGGGCGACGCGTAGTCGTCCGAGCAGGGGGTGTCCCGGTCCAGCGACCAGAAGTGGATCCCGGCCAGGCCGTTGCTGGTCGCGTACGACGACAGCGTGCTGACGTCCGCGGCGGTGAACGTCTCAGTGGTGGCGTCGTTCATGCCGATCATCGGCGTGACGGCGATCTTGCCCGCCGCGATGCCGTACGTGTGCTCCAGGTTCTTCACGGCCTGGATCGCCGACTGCGCCATCTCGCAGCTGCCGCCGGACACGACGCACACGCTGCTGGAAGCGTTTCCGTAGTCCATCGTCATCAGGTTGATGACGTAGTTGCTCAGGCCGGAGCCGAGCACCGCCTGCACGACCTCGTTGCCGAGCGAGTTGACGCCGCCGTAGCTGCCGTCCGACGCGCCCAGCGTGGCGAGCGTGAAGGAGAACTGCAGCTTCGGGTACGTCGCCTGCGCCCCGGCCGCAGCCGCCACCAGGCTCTGGATGTCCGACTGGCTCTGGCCGCCCTCGATGTCGAAGTCGATGCCGACCAGGTTCGAGCTGGCGTAACGAGCGATGAAGGAGTCCATGCCGGAGGTCGAGCCGCAGGTGAAGGTGCCCGCCGCGCCGCCGGTGGAGATGACGTAGTTCAGGTTGGCGGCGTTCAACTGCGGCACGTTCTCGGCGGCCCAGTTGGCGCCCGAGACGCCGCCCCAGTTCTCGCTGCCGCAGGCGCCGGTGGCGAACGCGACGGTGAGCGCGGGCAGCTTCGGAACGTACGTCGACACCAGGCTGCCGGAGCCGACCACCGGGATGGCGGAGCCCTCGACGGCCGACTGCATCTGGTAGGTGTTCCAGTTCATGTTGATGGTGACGTCCTTGTACGGGCTGAAGAGCAGGCCGCTCGACGAACCCGTGCCGGTCCCGCCGCCACCGCCACCGCCGCCGGTGCCGCCCCCGCCGCCCGACGACCCGCCGGTACACGCGCCGTTGGACGTCCACGGCTGGCCGGAGCCGCTGCCGCCGTTGTTCGTCGCCGGGTCGTTGCCCTGGGTCCACCAGTTGGCGGTGTAGTTGATCCCGTTCTCGCTGGCCTGCTGGCCCGCGGTGTAGACGGCGGTGGAGCTCCACGCCGCGGCGCACGTGGTGGCGGCCTGCGCGGCGGGCGCCGCGGCCACCACCGCCACGGCCGTGCCGCCGGCCGCCAGCCCGATCGCCGAGCCGGTCATGAGTGCTGAGTGCAGAATCCGTCTTCCGACGCGCATGAACCCTCCAATGGGGGGAGAGGAGCAGTGGGATGTGCGCACCTCGCCGCGCCGGGTGGGTCGGCACGGTGAGGTTTTTTGTACGCGCGGCGGCAAGATTGGTCAAGACCATTCGCAAGATTGGTGCAGACCAATCCGAAAAAGCGATGGACGGAACGGGCAAAAGCCGCGCCTTTCGGATGGCGGACCGGAACGCGGCGCGCTTCTAGACTGGGGGGATGACCATCGCGCTGACCCTGCTCGACGACGTGCGCTGGCGCGGGACCCCGGTCGTCGGCGAACGGCCGCAGGCGTTGCTCGCGGCGCTCGCGGCAGGCGGCGGGCGCGCGGTCGGGGCGGCGGAGCTGATCGCACTGGTGTGGGGCGAGGACGTGCCGAGCAACGCGGTCAAGAGCCTGCAGGTGCTGGTCTCGCGGGCGCGCAGCGCGTGCGGGGCGGACGCGATCGTGCGGGACGGCGCCGGGTATCGGCTGGGCGCGGCGCCCGGCGAAGTGGACAGCGCGCGGCTGTCCGGGCTGGTCGGCGCGGCGAAATCGGCACTGGACGCAGACGCGTCACGCGCGGCCGAGCTGGCCCGGGAGGCGTTGGCCCTGGCCGATGGCCTGACCCGGGTGACGGAGGCGGAGGCCGGGCCACTCGCCGAAGTGCGACGCGCCGCCGCCGCGGACGAGGCCACCGCGCGAGTGATCCTGGCCCGGGCATCGAGCCGTACCGGTGCGCACGCGCAGGCCCTCGCCGAGCTCGAATCGGCGCACGTCGCGGCCCCGCAGGACGAATCCCTGCTCGCGGATCTGCTGCGCAGCGAGGCCGCCGTGCGCGGTCCCGCGGTGGCCCTCGAACGCTTCGAGCGGTATCGCAGAGAGCTGCGTGACCGGCTCGGCGCCGACCCCGGCGAGCCGCTGCGGCGCGCGCACCGCGAACTGCTGGCCGTGGACCGGCCGATCCGGCGCGGGGTGCGCTACGACGCGACCGAGCTGATCGGCCGTGATCAGGACCTCGACCGGCTGCGCGCGCTGCTGTCCGGTGCGCGGGTGGTCTCCCTCGTCGGCGCGGGCGGTCTCGGCAAGACCCGTCTCGCGCACGTGCTCGCCCGCGAGGCCGCCGTGCCGGTCGTGCACTTCGTCGAACTGGTCGGCGTGACCGCGGCCGAGGACGTCGCGGTGGAGGTCGGCTCCGTGCTCGGCGTGCGCGACTCGGTCGGCGGACGCAGGGCCCTGACTCCGCAGCAGCGGGCGGATATCAGGACCCGGATCGCCCGGCTGCTCGGCCAGGCCCCGAGCCTGCTGGTGCTGGACAACTGCGAGCACGTGATCGAGGCGGCGGCCGAGCTCGTCGCCTTCCTCATCGCCACCACCCCGGACCTGCGCGTGCTCACCACCAGCCGCGCGCCGCTGGCCATCGGGGGCGAGCGTGTCTACCCGCTCGGCGAACTCGACGCGGCGGACGCGGCCGAACTCTTCCGCGAACGGGCGGTGGCCGCGCGCCCGGACGTGCGGCTCGACGAGCGGATCGTGGCCGACATCGTCGCCCGGCTCGACGGCCTGCCGCTGGCGATCGAACTCGCCGCGGCCAAGACCAGGGTCATGTCGGTCGAGGAGATCGACCGGCGGCTGGAGGACCGGTTCGCGCTGCTGCGCGGCGGCGACCGGAGCGCGCCGGACCGGCATCGGGCGCTGCTCACCGTCATCGAGTGGTCCTGGAATCTGCTGACGGCGGCCGAACAGCGTGCGCTGCGCCGGCTCGCGCTGTTCCACGACGGATTCACCCTCGACGCCGCGGAATCCGTGCTCGGCCCCGACGCCATCGACGCGGTGCACGGACTCGTCGACCAGTCGCTGCTCAGCGTGCGCGAAACGCCCGCCGGAGTGCGCTACCGGATGCTCGAAACAGTCCGCGAATACGGCCGGATGCGGCTCGCCGAAGCCGGAGAACAAGACGAGGCACGCACCGCGCAACGCCGCTGGGCCGCCGACTACGCCTCCGCGCAGCATTCGGGCCTCGGCGGGATCGGCCAGTACGAGGCCGTCGACGTGCTGGCCGCCGAGGAGACCAACCTGGCCGACGAACTGCGCGCGGCCATCGCGGACGGCGACCGGGACTCACTCGTCCGGCTGCTCGCCCCGCTCGGCACGTTCTGGATGATGCGCGGCGACCACCTGCGGCTGCTGGTGCTCGCCGACGCGGTCACCGAGGCGCTCGACGGCTGGGAGCCGTCCCCCGAGATCGCCGACACGACCCGCGCCGCCGTCGCCGTCATCCTCAGCAACATCCTGATGATGTCCGACGAGCACGACGGATCGCTGCTCGACCTCATGCGCCGACTCGGCCCGGGCGACGGCGCCGACACGAGCGTCAGCAGCCTGATCCGCGCGCTGCTCAGCTACCAGCCGTCGGACGGGGCCGGGTTCCGCGCCCGGCTCGCCGAACTCGCCGAGGATCCGGACCGGCTCGTCGCGTACACGGCCAACCTCCGGCTCAGCCACCAGCGCGAGAACGGCGGCGATCCGCACGGCGCGCTCGAATCCGCCGGGCGCGCGCTGGCCCTGGCCCGGGACGAGGACGGACCGTGGGCGAACGCGCTGCCGCGCACCTTCCTGGCCCAGCTGACCATGCACGTCGGCGACCGGGCCACCGCCGTCGAGCACGCCCGGGTCGCGCTGCCGGTGATGCGGCGGCTCGGCGCGATCGACGACGAACTGCAACTGCGTTCGCTGCTCGTGCTCTGCGCCGTCGCGGACGGGGACCTCGCGCAGGCGGAGGCGGAACTCGGACGGATCGAGGCCGTGGACGAGCGGCTCGCCCCGTTCGGCTCGACCTACTTCCGCTACATCTGCCGCGGCGAGATGTGCTTCGCCGCCGGTGACACCAAGCGCGGCCTGCGCCTGTACCGCGAGTGCGAGGCCCAGATGCGCGACTTCGAGTTCCCCGGCGTGGCCAAGACCGGCACCGAGCCCTGGAGCCTGTTCGGCGACGCGCTCGCGCTGAGCGCGCACGCCTGGTACGCCGCGGAGGACGACGAGGCGCACGGCCTGCGGCTGTTCGGCGAGTGCCGGGCCGGCGGTCTCAAGGTGCTGACCCCCGAGTTCGGCCGCATCGACTTCCCGGCCGCCGGAATGCTGCTCTACGCACTCGGCGCGTGGGCCCTGCTGCGCGGAGCCGCGCCGCCGAAGGACGCGCTGCGCCTGCTCGCCCTCGCCGAACGCTTCGCCTACAACCGGATGATCCCGACGATGATGTGGGAACGCATCGTCCCCCGCGCCGAGCAGGCCCTCCCCGGCGCCCTGGCCGAATTCGCGGCCGAATACGCCGAGCACCGCCCGCCGGACCTGGTGACCGAGGCCTGGCAGGCGGTGCGGCGGATCCGCGCCGTGGACTAGAGCTGCGGGACGGGCTAGAGCTGCGCGACGGGCTAGAGCTGGCGGCGGTAGCTGCGCACGGACAGCGGCGCGAAGACCGCGATCACCACGACGCAGGCGAGCAGCGTCCAGCCGACCTCCCCGCCGACCACGCCGTCGTTGGCCAGGCTGCGCGTCGCCGAGACCATGTGCGAGACCGGGTTGACCTTCACGAAGTCGGCGAGCCAGCCCGGCAGCGTCGTCACCGGCACGAACGCGTTCGACAGGAAGGTCAGCGGGAACAGGATCAGCATCGACATGCCCTGCACCGCGGTCGCGCTCTTCGCGATCGTGCCGATCCAGGTGAACGCCCAGGCGAGCGACCAGCCGGTGAACATCGCCAGCAGGATCGCGCCGAGCACGCCGAACGTGCCGCCGCCGGGCCGGTAGCCGATGGCCAGTCCGGTGACGAAGGTCAGCCCGGCCGCGATCAGGTAGCGCACCAGGTCGGCGACCATCGGCCCGGCCAGCGGGGCGATCCGGGCCATCGGCAGCGCCCGGAACCGGTCGAACACGCCCTTCTCCATGTCCTCGCGCAGCTGCACGCCGGTGGCCATGCACGTGGTCAGCACGGTCTGCGCGACGATGCCCGGGATCAGCTGCGGCAGGTAGGCGTGCACGTTCCCGGAGATCGCGCCGCCGAAGATGTACGCGAACATCGCCGTGAACAGCAGCGGCTGCACCGTCACGTCGAAGAACTGCTCCGGGTTGCGGCGCATCTTCTTCAGCGCGCGCCAGGCCATCAGCAGCGTCTGCGCCGTGGTCTCGGCGAGGCTGACGCGTGGGCGGGCGGCCGCCACGGCGGCGGCGGGATCGACGGCGCCGCGGACCGGCGCCTTCGGGGCGGACGTGAATTCCGCGGTCGCAGTACTCATCGAACCTCCTCCAGTACGTTCTCGGCGGTCTCATCGTTCTCTGCTTCGGCACCGTGCCCGGTGATCGCGAGGAAGACCTCGTCGAGGGTCGGCTGCGCCACGCTGACCGACGCGATCGCCACGCCGGCCTCGCGAAAGCCGATCAGCACGTCGGCGGCCCGGTCGGCGTCCTGCAGCGGCACGTTCATCCGCCCGGACTCGGGGGTGAGCACCGGCTCGGCCCCGGCGACCCGCCGCACGATCCGGCGCGCCGCCTCCTCGTCGGCGCCCGGGGCGAGCCGCAGCTGCAGGGTCGAGTTGCCGACCGAGGACTTGAGCTCGTCCGGCGTGCCCTCGGCGACCTTGCGGCCCCGGTCGATCACCGCGATCCGGTCCGCGAGCTGGTCGGCCTCGTCGAGGTACTGCGTGGTCAGCAGCACCGTGCAGCCGTCGGCGACCAGCCCGCGGATGGTGTCCCACATCTCGCCGCGGGTGCGCGGGTCGAGGCCGGTGGTCGGCTCGTCCAGGAAGATCAGCGGCGGCCGGGTGATCAGGCTCGCGGCGAGGTCGAGCCGGCGCCGCATCCCGCCGGAGAAGTGCTCGATCGTCTTGTCCGCGGCGTCCTGCAGGCTGAACTGCTCCAGCAGCCGTGCCGCGGCCGCCCGCGCGTCCGCCGAGCTCAGCCCCTGCAAGCGGCCGAACATCCACAGATTCTCGGTGGCCGTGAGCTTCTCGTCCACCGACGCGAACTGCCCGGTGACGCCGATCAACTGCCGGATCCGGTGCGGCTCGCGGGCCACGTCCACCCCGAACACCGAAGCGCGCCCGGCATCGATCGGCAGCAGCGTGGCGAGCATCCGCAGCGCCGTCGTCTTGCCCGCACCGTTCGGCCCGAGCACACCGAAGATCTCGCCTTCACCCACCCGCAGGTCGATCCCGTCGACCGCCCGGAAGCGACCGAACTGCTTCACCAGCCCGGTCGCCTCGATGGCGTTGGTCCCTGTCATCGTCTCCCTCTCCCTCGCTCCGTGGTGGTCACGATTGGAAAGGTAGGCGGCCCCGGATTCACGACGGCTACACGGCGGTATCACGGCTGGTGTCGGTGAACCTGGGCAGTGCGGCGGCACCGAGCGCGAGCAGCGCGACGATGCCCATCTGGATGTATTCGACGGTGGAGAAGGCGTGCGGATAACTGCGCGGCGCGAGGCTCAGGTAGAGCGTGCCGAGGGTGGCGACGCCGAGCGCGAGCCCGGACTGCTGCAGGGTGATCAGCGCGCCGCTGCCGATCCCGCCGAGGTGCATGGGCACGTCCGCGAGAACGCTGCGGAATAGCCCCGCGAAGAGCATCGACTGCCCAGCGCCGACGAGGGCGAGCGGGAGCGCCATCGACAGCAGGCTGACGTGCGGCCAGTCGTCCACGATGACCGTGACCAGCCAACCGAGCCCGGCCAGTTGGACGAGCGCGCCGCCGGACAGCGCCGCGCGGCCGAAGCGTCCGATCAGCCTGGGCGCGAACAGGGATCCGGCGAGGAAGAGCACTGCCATCGGCACGATCGCCAGGCCGCCGTGCAGCGCGTCGTTGTGCAGCCCGTCCTGCACGGTGAGTGCGAACACGAACATGAACGCGCCGAATCCCATACTGAAGATCAGTACCAGGATCAGGCCACGCGACATCGACGGCAGCCGCAGCAGCGACGGCGGCAGCAACGGAACCTCGCCACGCCCCTCAGCGCGCTTCTCAACCGCGTACGTGACGACCCCCAAGGCGACGGCGAGCGCGATCAGCACCCACGTCCACCAAGGCCAGCCGAGCGAATGGCCCTCGGTCAGCGGGACCAGCAGCGCGGTGAGCGTGGCGGCGAACAGGATCGTGCCGGGCACGTCGATGCCGACCGGGTGCGGCGAGCGCGTGGCCGGGACGACGCGCACGGCGGTCAGCAGCACGACGACGCCGACCGGCACGTTCACCAGGAAGATCGGGCGCCACGTGCTGCCCGCGATGTCCGCGCTGACCAGCACTCCCCCGACGATCTGCCCGACGACCGCCGCGATGCCGGACGTGGCGCCGTAGAGGGCCAGGGCGCGGGCCTTGCGTTCGCCGTCGAGGGTGTGGTGGAACGTGGCGAGCACCTGCGGGATCAGCAGCGCGGCCGTGGCGCCCTGAACTATTCGCGCACTGATCAGGAAGCCTGCGGTCGGCGCGAGACCGCAGGCCAGTGAGGCGAGCACGAAGCCGACGAGCGCGAGCAGGAACACGCCGCGGCGCCCGAAGCGGTCCCCCAGGCGTCCGCCGAGCACCAGCAGCGCCGCGTACGCGACTCCGTACCCCGCGATGACGAGTTCGAGCTCCGGCGCGGAGGCGTGCAGATCGGCGTCGATGCTGGGCAGCGCGACGTTGGTGATGAAGAAATCCATGATCGGCATGAACGCGCCGGCCAGCAGGATGAGCACCCCGACGGGGCGCAGGGCGGTAGTGGTCACAGCGACTCCCAAGTAGTTATCTCGGCATGACTATATGGAGATAACTAGTATGGGTCAATAACTATGCCCAGTGACGTATCATGGCGGCATGGCAGCAGCACGACACCCCGCCCCGGCCGACGCTCCCGCCCCTGCCGACGACCCGCGCTGGGCCGAGCTCGCCGACCTGACGCTGGTCGTCGCCCGCGAGATCCAGGTCCGCGGCTACGCCGACCCCGAGGCCGTCCCGCTCACCCAGACCGAGGGCACGGTCATGCGCCACCTCAACGAGAACGACGGCGCCGCACCCAGCGTGATCGCGGCCGCGACCGGCCTGCAGCGCACGAACCTGGCGACCGTACTCACCGGCCTGCAACGCAAGGGCCTGGTCGAACGCCGCCAGTCCGCGGCGGACGGCCGCGCCGCCTCGATCCACACCACCGAGCACGGCCGCGCCAACTACGCCCTCGTACAGAAGGAGTGGGGCGCCGCCGTCCACGACGCCGCCGCCGATCGCGCAGTCGGCCACCTCGACGCGGCGCTCGCACTCCTCCGAGAAATCCGCAGCGGCCTCGTCGAGACACGCCCCGCGACGCCGGGCAGACCGGCCGCCCTCATGTAAGCGACCGTCAGATCACACCTCGGTCAACCCCGACCGAGTGATCGAGCGGCGGCGCGTGCCACTGTCGTCGCCAGGATCCAGCCCGCGGCAATCAGCAGATACGAGAACCACTGCAACGCCCCGGCCGGATTGAACGCGTGCTTCTGACCGAGGTCGACCACCGGGAGAAGCAGATCCAGCGCGTAGATCACCGGATTGAAGTGCGGCGCCTGCCCGGCGCTGAGCGGAGGCGGCGGGTTGAGCGCGAAGGTCACGCTCCCCGCGACCAGAAGCGCCAACATCCACAGAACCGCGCGCCAAGGCCGGTAGCCGTACGCGACGGTCACGTCCTGAAGGATTCCCCACACGCGTCCGAGCATTGATTTGCCGGCGCGTTCTCTGCGTTCCCTGGCATAGAGAACGGCCCGCGCGTTCGTGTTCTGTCCGAGCGCGTTGTAGACGGAAGCCAGTTGCTCGTACTGCTGCGACTGATGGTTCTGCGGATCCCGATCGAGCCAGTTCAGTCGTTCGCGGGCCGGCAGATGCGGCTCGAGCGTGCCGTAGCGGAAGCCGTCCAGCGCTATCTGGTCGGGCCATAGGTCCGGGTCGTCCACGAAGTGGTCCACGGTCGCCTGACGCAGGTCCACCAGACCGTCGATCGGCACGACCGGCGTCAGTTCGAGCGTCGCGGCCCGCAGCGTCTTCGCATCGAACGCGACGTCTCCGGGCGCGGAGAGGCGGATCCCGTTGAACTTGGCGTAGCTGCCCACGCGCGCGCCGGTCAGCTTCACGGTCCCCTCCACCGTGCTGTCGCCGCAGAAAACGTCGTAGCCCACGTCGCTCCGGGACAGCCGCAGTGCGACATCGCCCGGGTTGCGGAGCTCGGACTCGATGAGCCACACACGCCCGCCGATCGTGCACGTGCGCAGACTCACCGCGCCGGTCGCGCGCATACGGTGCATGAGCAGGTGCCCACCGATCGAGGCGGCGTCTCCCGTTATCGCATCCCGACCGGGCCCCGGATCCAGCCGCGCGTCCATAAGACTGATCTGCCCGGACGTCTGCGCACCGATGAAGCTGATCGTCCCGGCCGCCACCTTGAGCCCGGACGCGTCCACATCCGAAAGCGTCGACCGATCGAGGTTGAGCGCGATCCCGCCGGGGTTGGACAGCGTCGCCCCAAGCAGGTTCACGTTGCCGCCGATCCGCGCCCCGACCAGGCGGAGCTCACCCTCGACGTGCACGCCCTCATGGCACCACAAACCGCCATCGATCGAAGTACCCCCGGCGCCAAGCGCGCGCCCACCCGGATTGTGCAGCCGAGCGCCACGAAGACTCAGCCACCCCGATATGCGGCTGTTGAGCATCCGAAACTCGCCCTCGGACCGGATGCGCGTAGCGTCAAGCGCCCCGCCCACACGCACGTGAGATGCATGGATAGACGTGCCCCCCGCATTGCTGAACGTCGACTCGCTCAAGTCGAGCATCCCGCCCACAGTGGCATTGCGCAGCTGCACAGTGCCACGCGCCGAGAACCCGGCACTGCACTCCAACGGCCCCTCAACGGACAGCCCACTAGCCGCCAGCACCACGACGTCCCCACCAGAGCCCAGCGAAGCCCCGCGCAGACAGACCTCCCCGGCCACCTTCGCCCGATCGAGCCGCAGCACCCGCCGAATCGTAGAGCCCGTCAGATTGACGATCCCGTCCGTCCGCATCCTCGCCCCGTTGAACTCGGGCAGCACGCAGTCCACGATCCGAATCGTCTTCGTCGTAGCCTCGACGAAGCGCACCTCCCGATCGAGATAACAGTGTTCGAGCACGAGCGGAAAGAGCACGCTCGCCCCCATCACATCCAGCCGCCCCTCGACCCGCGCCCCGCGAATCCGAATCCCCCCGGCGGCCCCGGCCTGAGCCGGCACGGCCCCCAGCAGCAGCGCGCCGATCACCTCGGCCCGAACCACCCGCGACTCAGGCCACTGATGACCTAGCTCGACCCGATCCTCATCCGGCTCACCTGCCCGAAGGTCAACCCACGTCCCCCGCTGGAATGCGTTCTTGACTCTTCGTTCCGACTCGCTGAGAGCCTTCGGTAGCATGCGGTCCATCGTGCCCTGACACACCGTCGAACACTAGCCGCGCTCCCCGCCCGGCTAAGCCGCACGCACGCCTGAACCACACGCCTGCCTAAGCCGCGCGCACCGTGAGCAGGAAGGGGCGGCGCAGGTGCAGGTGCGGGCCGGCCGTTCGCGATTCTTCGAGCAGGGGCTCGGCGGCCGCGTCACCGAGCTCGGCGCGGAGCTCGGCCTCGTGCCGGTCCCAGAGGTCGAAGATGCTGCGCCACAGGACCAGTTCCTCGGGTCGCTCCATTTCGGCTTCGAGAAGCAGACCGGCCCGATCGATGCGTTCCGGCCAGCTCGGAGCGTCGGGGTCGTGCAGCGGATGGCCGGGAAGGCGCTCGACCGTAGTGAACACGGCCGGGGCACCCGGGCGCAGGATGCGGGCGATTTCGCGCAGGGCCGCGTCGGGGTCCTTGGCGAACGGGAGCGCGTCCATGCTGACCAGCCCGTCGGCGCACGCGTCGGGCAGACCGATGGCCTCGAACGTGCCCACCCGGAACTCGGCGCGGCCCTCGGGCAGGAACCCGGGGATGCGGGCGGCGGCCAGCTCGATCCCGACGGGCGAGAAGTCGATGCCGATCAGCCGCGCCGAGAACGCGCGGGCGAGCCACAGGCCGGTGCCGCCGCGTCCGCAGCCGAGGTCGATCAGGAGATCGTCCGGGCGCAGGTGCAGGCGCCGGACCATCTCCCCGAGCACCGACCACGTGCACGAACTGGAGGGGTCGACCTCCGCCGGGTACTCGTCGCCCCACGCCTGGGCGAGCAGGCGCTTCTGCAAGTCCCCGATGTTGGTCCTGGTGTGAAGTCCGTCGAAGCTCTCCGACGCTGATGTGTCTGCCATGTGACCTCCCCGTCCGGCTCGAACCAGCCTAGTCACCGACGGCGATATTCGGTGGGGTGGCAGCTCCGGCTCGGGCAGAATACGCGGCATGGAGACGCCTGACCTTGTGCTGGAGCCCGTGCGGATCGTGACGGAGCGGTACCTGCTGCGGCCGCCTTCGCTGCGGGAGGCGGGGGACGTGTTGGCGATGTCGCGGGATCCGGAGATCCGCTTGTGGAACCCGATGACGAGCGTCACCGACGAGGAGTCGGCGCAGGCCTGGTGCCGGAAGTGGGGCGACTGGGACGGCGGGACGTCCGCCGTGTGGTGCGTGTTCGAGACCACGGAGGACAAGCTGCTCGGGGCGTTCTCACTGTACGACGTGGACACGGAGAACTCGTCCGCCGAGCTCGGCTATCGGGTCGCCCCGTGGGCGCGCGGTCAGGGAGTCGGCACGGCGGCGCTGCGCGCGGTCTCGGACTGGGCGCTGTTCGGGACCCTGGACCTGACGCGGCTGCAACTGCTGCACGGGCTGGAGAACGTCGCCTCCTGCCGGGTCGCGGAGAAGAGCGGGTTCGTGCTGGAGGGCACGCTGCGTTCCTCGTATCGGTACGGAGACGGCCAGCTGCACGCCGAGCACCTGCACGGGCGCCTCGCCAGCGACTCCGTCCCGAGCTGACCGTGGACTAGCCGCGGACTAGCCATGGATCAGCCGCGGACTAGTTCGTCACGGCGTGCGCGTAGGTGATCCAGGGACGCAGGTCGCCGGTGCGCACGTCGATGAAGCCCGCCTCGCGTATCAAGCCGGGGAGCACGGAGCGCATGTCCTCCTGCATGGCCGGGCCGGTCACCGACGCGATCAGGTGACGGCCGAGCCGCGTGCTCGGCGGTCGGAACTCGGCCACGAGCAGCCGCCCGCCGGGACGTAGCACGCGCCGCATCTCCGCCAGCGCGCGGGCACGCAGGTCCTGCGGCAGGTGATGGAGCATCAGACTGCTGGCCACGACGTCGAACGAGCCGTCCTCGAACTCGAGGCGCTCGGCGGCTCCGAGGACGAATTCGCAGGCGGTGGAGTCGGTCTGACCGCCAGTCCGTCGGCTGCCCGGACCGCCGGCCGATCTGCGGGCCTGCTCCAGCATGCCGAGCGAGGCGTCCACGCCGACGACGGAGGCCCTCCGATCCGCGCGCGACGACCCGTCGGCGGGCGCGGCTATCGCGGCCAGGCGCTGGGTGAGGTAGCCCGTACCGCAGCCCACGTCGAGGACCCGGTCCCCCGGACGTGCGCCGCTGAGTTCGGCGAGACGGGAGTAGACCGCGGATCGGCGGCCGAGGAAGAACGTGTCGACGAAGGCGTCGTACCTCCTGCCGTGTTCGATCGTGATCCCCTCGGTGTCCGCGTTCCCGTGCGGCGACGCGGCGTGCGCGTGGCCCTGGCCGTGCTGATGGGTTCCGTGCAGGCGTTCGGCGAGCTTCACAGTGCCTCCTACTTAGTCATGACTAAGAACAGGCTCCAACTTAGTCGCCACTAAGTGAATCGTCAAGTCCGGGCTAGGATGGGTCCGTGACCAGTACGACGCCCGCTCGACGAGCCCGCCTCAGCCCGGCCGAGCGGCGCGCCTCGATCATCGACGCGGCGACCGAGGTCTTCGCCCGGGCCGGGTATCAGAAGACGAAGATGTCGGACGTCGCCAGGGCCGTGGGCGTCACCGAGCCGGTCATCTTCCAGAACTTCGGCACCAAGTCAGCGCTCTACGTCGCCGTGCTCGAACAGGCGGAGGAGCACGCGCAGGAGGCCTTCGCACGGCACCGGACGTGGCACGGCGCGGGCGCCCGGGGGATGCTCGCCGAGATCCTCTCGCCGGAGCACCTCGAAGCCATGCACTCCGGCGCCGAGCACGGCGTGCTGTTCGCCGACGCGATGAGCCTGATCGGGGATCCCGAGATCGGCGCGGCGGCCCGACGCGCCATCGGTGCCCTCGCGGACGCCCTGACCGCGCTCATCACCGAGGGCCAGCGCACCGGCGAGTTCCGCAGCGATGTGAACGCCGAGGCGGCCGCGTGGAGCGCGCTGTCGCTGATGGCCTCGTACCGGTTCCGGCTGGCCGTGATGCCCGAGCACGACACGCTGGAGCGGAGCGTGCTGGAGCTCCAGTTGCAGGCGTTGATCGGCGACGGCGACGAGGGCTAGGGGATCTGGGCGGCCAGCCTGAAGATGGGCCAGCCGATTTCAGTTCGCCACCTGCGGGAATCGTCGGTGTCGGCGGGGCTGGTCAGGTACGTCTCGTGGATCGGCCCGGCCACCGCCATGGCGTGTTCGGCGACCCAGGCTCCGAGGCGGCCGTACGTCACGTCGATGTCGTCGTGGGGGCCGAAGTGATCGACGACGGCGAGCTCGACGGCGGGCAGATCGAGGTACCGGACGCGGCCGCGAGCCTGGCCGTTGAGCTGGCGGACCGGGTAGTAGACCGTCGCCTGCCCCTCCCCCGCCGTGAAGAGTTCGTTCGCGTACTGGCCCGCGAGTGGCCCGGTGCGCTCGGTGTGCGGGACGGCGGCATCCAGCGTCCGCATCGCGCCCTCGTACCAGGCGAGGATCTCATCGTGCGCGACATGCTCGCTGATCGCCGCGACGGGGCCGGGAGTCGTCGTCTTCAGCCGCACGGGGAGTTCGGCGATAGTCGGACTAATCAGCTCGCGGAGTGACACCGCGGCGGCTCGCGTGCGGTCGAGGCTTTCTTCCAGCCGGCGAAGGTGGGCCGCGATCAGTTCGGCGCGCCGACCCGGATCGTCCGTGGCCAGCAGCGCCTTGACCTCGGCCAGCGGCACGTCGAGTTCGCGTAGCCGGTGGATGACCTGCGCGGACGGAATCTGCGCGGCCGTGTAGTACCGGTAGCCGGAGTACGGGTCGACGTGGGCCGGTTCGAGCAGGCCCGCCTCGTGGTATCGGCGCAGCGTACGCACGCTGAGGTGGGTGACCGTCGCGAACTCGCCGATGCTCAGGCCGTGGCGCATGGCTCCAGTCTCCACCCTCCCGCGGGGAGAGACTCCAGCGCTTGACCCTCTCCCCGCGGGAGCGTTGAGCCTGAAGCCATGAACGAGATCGACTGGAGCGGCGCGAACGTCATCGCGCCCGAGGAACTGCCCGGCATCATCACCGACTACCTCAAGGTTCACCAGGCACGCGACGTGGCCGCCGCCATGTCGTACTACTCCCCCGACGCGGTGGTCACCGACGAGGGCCACGACTACCGCGGGAAGGCCGAGATCGGCGCGTGGCTCGGGAAGGCCGCGAGCGAGTACACCTACACCTCGACCCTGACCAGCGCGCATCGGCTCGACCCGGACCACTTCGACGTCGCACACCGGCTCGAGGGAAACTTCCCCGGCGGTGTCGCCGACCTGCACTTCCGGTTCACCCTCGACGGCGACGGGCACGTCACCCGACTCGTCATCGAACCCTGAGGCGCGACGGCCAGGCGGCTACGCGGCGGCTAGGCAGGCCACCGGCCGCGCGCGTCCAGGTCCAGCACCAGCGCGGCGATGTTCCACGCGTCGTCGTCGCCGCGGTGGTGCCGGCCTTCCAGCGGCAGGCCCGCGATGTCCAGCGCGGACGCCATGCCGGGGCGTTTGCGCAGGCCGTGGGCCTCGGTGAACACGGCCTTGGCGTTCACGTGGCGGTGGCCGAAGGGGTACGCCGTCTTCGTGGACTGACACTGGCGCTCGAACTGCTTGCGGTCGTAGTCGCCCCAGCTCGCCCAGCGTCGGATGCCCGCGGCGAAGTCGACGGCCAGCAGCTTGCAGGCCGCCGCGAACGGGACGCCGCGATCGACGTCGGCCTGCGTGAGGCTGGTCAGCTCGGTGCAGAACGCGCTCACCGTGGAGCGGTTCGGGCGCACGAGGATCGAGTGCTTCGCGACGCGGCGGCCCGCCTCGAGGTCGACGACCGTGAGGCCGATCTCGATGATCTCGTTGACCATTCCGGCGGGCGGCTGGCCGTCCCAGCAGGTGGCCTCGACGTCCACGACGTTGAGGTAGCGGTCCGCGTCGTTCATGACTGCCGCCGACTGCGGGAGCGGCGTCCGGCGTAGAGGCCGCCGCCGAGCAGGACGAGCGCGGCCAGAACGACGAACACGATCGTGGACGTGTGGTTGTTCGAGCGCGAGGACGCGGCGGGCTGCGCTGTGATCACCGTAGCGGGGGTCGGAGACGCGTCGGCCGGAGCCGAGGTCGGCGACGCAGAAACGACGCTCGGGCTAGGGCTCGCCGTCGGACTCTGGGAATGCGTGGGCGACGGCGTGGTGACGACGGCGGCCGCGGAGGTGTGCGTAGCCGCAGCGTGCGTGGTCACGACCGTGGTCGGCTTGTGAGTGGTCGAGGACGGCTGGGGACGCGGCTGGGTCCAGCCCTGTGCGTACTGGCTGTACTCGAAGTTCATGCCGAGTTCGCTCATGCTGCAAGGGTCGGCGCTGTAGGCGAGGTCGTATTGGTATTCGCCGTTCGGGCTGGCGGTGGTGAACTCGGTGCGGATGTCGAGCGTGTGCGAGGACTTCGGGGCGAAGGTGGCGCCTATGTACTGCACCTGGCTCTGCCAGTCGGCGCCGGAGCCGGACGGGGCGGACCAGGTCAGACCGAAGGCGTGCCAGGAGCCGCCGTCCACGCGCCAGGACAGCTGCGGCGTGCCGCTGCCGCCGTGGGCACTGGGCGGGATGAGGGCGAGGATGAAGCTCGCGTTGGAGAGCGTGGCGGCGGTGGTGTCGGTCAGCCGGGTGCTGTCGACGACCGCGGCGCCCGCCTTGACGGACGTGGGCGTGCCGGACACGCTTGCTGCGGCCAGATTGCCGTCCGAGCAGGACGGCGCGGTGGTCGCGGGGCCGGCGGCGTGGGCTGATGCGGCCGGGACGCCGAGCGCGGCCAGTAGAGCGACGGTGCCGCAGAGCACGCGCCTGGTCATGAGAACCCCCCGATGTAAAAACGTAGGCTGAGGAATCATGCCACGCGTTGCAACCGAATTCGCGGGTCGGCTGTGTGAGTAGGGGATGCGCCGCACGGTCGCGCGTCCGGAACTCGAAGGGAGGGGCATGCGGGAGACGGAGGACTTCGACGCGTTCTACGCGGCCACCTCGCGCAGGCTGGTCGGGCAACTGTACGCGATGACGGGAGATCTCGCGGAGGCGGAGGACGCACTGCAGGAGGCGTACGTCCGCGCCTGGCAGCGCTGGCCGAAGATCAGCTCGTACGACAACCCCGAGGTCTGGGTGCGGTCGGTGGCGTACAAGCTGTGCGTGAACGCGTGGTGGAAGACCCGCAATCGGCTCACGGCGCACCATCGCGCCGCGCCGCACACGGAGGTGGGCCCGGAACTGACACCGGACATGACGGCGCTGGTGCAGGCGTTGCGGCAGCTTCCGGAGCGGCAGCGTCGGGTGCTGGTGCTGCACTACGTCGCGGACCTGACGGTGGAGCAGATCGCGCAGGAGACCGGCATCGCGACGGGGACGGTCAAGTCGCACCTCTCCCGCGGACGTGCGGCGTTGGCGCCGTTGCTGTCGGAGCGCGGTGATGAGGCGCACGAACATGAGGGCGGATCGGCGCGGAAGGACTACGGATATGCCTGAAAGGGACGAGTTGCAGCGGTTGGCGGGTCTGGTCGAGCAGGCCGCGGTGTTCACGGAGCCGGAGCGGATCCGGGTGATCGGGGCGCAGCGCAATCGGCGGCGTCGGGCAGGGCGGGCCGTGGCGGGCACGACGGGAGCGCTGGCGGTGGTGGCCTTCCTCGGCACGGGGCTCGCGACCGGCGCCCTGGGGAACGGCCATGGAACCGTGAGCGCCGGAAGCGCGGTGGCGGCGAACGCGACGGCGAGCGGGCCGGCGACCGCTAAGGCCTCTGCGACGGTCTCGTCCACGGGCTCCGGCTCAACCGGCGTGGCCTACGTCCTGCCGACCAGCGTGACCGCGTCGCGGGGGTCCGCGGTGGTGACGGTGCTACAGCAGCGCGGCTTCGTGGAGGTGACGACCAAGTCGGTGGGCAGCAACACGGTCCCGGCGGGGAACGCCGTCGACATCACCGACGCGAACGGCCACTCTGTATTGGGGCACCAGGTGTCCATCGCCACCGCGTTGACCGTGGTGGTGTCGGCGGGTCCGGCTCACTGAGCCTGACGTGGAGGGAGCGCCATGAGTTCGATCGCGTACGTGAGTGCCGCGGGGGCGGGCCGGGAGCCGGACGGATCCGGGCCCGGCGGCGGGCCGGTGGACACGATCATGGAGCACCTCGGGCCGGGCGCGGAGTACCTGCCGGTGGTCTCCGGGTCCTGGCCGCCCTACGACCACGTCAACGTGCAGGTCGGGCTCGACCGGTGGCTGGAGGAGGCCGCCGGCGGGCACGAGCTGCTCGGGCTCACCGCCTTCCGGCACCGGATGTTCGGGCTGGCCGATCTGTGCCAGGTCGGCGGCGATCAGGGCATGCGGATCGGCGGGGTCGCGATGCGCGACTTCCCGTCCGGTCCGGACGACGAGGTGCGCAGCTGCGTGCAGTGCGGGCTGTACCTGTACGAGGACGGCGATCTGCGCATGGCGATGCTGCTGCGCGGCTCCGACCAGCGCGGGCCGCAGCCCGACGTGACGCTGGAGGTCGTCGCCAACGATCCGGACGCGGCCCGCGCGCTGCTGGCGCAGGTGCGCGCGCTGGCCGTGGAGCACAGCGTGTACCGGCACCAGGTCGTCTCGTTCGGGGACGAGGCGTTCGGCCCGGCCCGCGGCGGGCTGCTCGCCTTCCATCCCCGGCCGCGGCTCGGTCGCGAGGAGCTGATCCTGCCCGAGGGCCTGCTGGACGGGATCGAGCGGCAGATCGTCGGCGTGGCACGGCATCGCGAGGTGCTGCTGAGCCACGGGCAGCACCTCAAGCGCGGCGTGCTGCTCTACGGCGAGCCGGGCGTTGGCAAGACGCACACGGTCCGCTACCTGATCAGCTCGCTGCCGGAGCTGACCGTGCTCATCCTGTCCGGCCCCGCGCTGCGCTACATCCGCGAGGCCTGCTCCGTGGCCCGCGCCTTGCAGCCCTCGCTGCTCGTGATCGAGGACGTGGACCTGATCGCCGAGGAGCGGGCGGTGCACGCCGGGTCGAATCCGCTGCTCTTCCAGCTGCTCAACGAGATGGACGGGCTCGGCGACGACATCGACGTCACCTTCCTGCTGACCACGAACCGGGCGGACGTGCTCGAACGCGCGCTGGCCAGCCGCCCCGGCCGGATCGACCACGCGGCCGAGATCCCGCTCCCGGACGCCGAGGGGCGCCGCCGCCTGCTGAAGCTCTACCAGGGCGGCCTGGCGCTGGACCTCACCGATCCGCAGCGGGTGCTCGACCGCACCGACGGCGTCACCGCGTCTTTCCTCAAGGAACTGCTACGCCGCGCTGCCCTGATGGCGCTGGAGGAGGACACCACAGAAGACGACACGACCGACGACGACACCGCCACCGCTGCCGCTGCCGCTGCCGCCGCCAAGGAACCCCTGCACGTGACGGACGAGCACGTGAACGCCGCCCTCGACGTACTCCTCGGCGACGGCAGCCGCCTCACCCGCAGACTCCTTGGCGGCGGAACAGACTAGCCCGCAGACTCCTCGGCGGCGGAGCGGACTGGGCCCCGCGGACTACGACGTCGTCGTCAGCACCTCCACCAACTCGCGCGGGAGGCCGTGGGTCTCGTGCAGGAAGCGGAGCGTCTCCTCGTCGAAGACGGTGCCGCTGGGCCAGCGGGAGAGGAGTTTGCGGCCGCGTTCGAGGGTCTTGGTGAAGCGCTGCTGCTCGTCCAGGATCACAGTGCGAACGTACCCAGAACTTTCGCTGAGCTGGCCGAAGTGGTCGAGGGTGTGCTCGTACAGGCCGAGCGGCAGGTCGTCGAGCACGCCGCCGTGCCGCCAGAGGATCGTGAGCACGCGGCGGAGCAGGCGGCGCAGCACGTAGCCGCGGCCGTTGCTCGTCGGCAGCACTCCGTCGCCGATCACGACCATGCTCGAACGCAGATGGTCCAGGACGACGCGGTGTTCGTACTCGTCGAGCGGATAGAGCGTCGGGATCGTCTCCTGCCAGGGGCGGAAGACGTCGCAGTCGTACACGGAGTCGGTGTTCTGCAGGATCGTCAGGAGCCGTTCGAGGCCCATGCCGGTGTCGATGCTGCGCTGCGGGAGCGGGATCAGGCTGCCGTCGTCGAGCCGCTGGTACCGCATCATCACGTGGTTCCAGACCTCGACCCACTCGGAGTTCGTGCCCGGCGTGCCGCACGGTTCGCCCGAGCCGGTCCAGACGAAGATCTCGCTGTCCGGTCCGCAGGGGCCGGTCGGGCCGTTCGACCACCAGTTGTCCTCCTCGCCGTTCAACTCGATCGGCACGCCGAGGTCCTGCCAGGTCTCCAGCGACTCGGTGTCCGGGCCGACCTGCTCGTCGCCGCCCCACACCGTGACGTAGAGCCGCTCCGGTCGCAGGCCGAAACCCTCGTGCAGCAGCTGATAGCCCCAGCGCAGGCTCTGCCCGCTGCCGTAGTCGCCCAAGGACCACGACCCGAGCATCTCGAACACGGTGAGATGGCTGCGATCCCCGACCTCGTCGAGGTCCGTAGTGCGCAAGCAGCGCTGCACGCCGCTCAACCGGCGGCCCTGCGGATGCGGACGCCCGAGCAGGTACGGCGTCAGGTGATGCATGCCGGACGTCGTGAACAGCACCGAGTCGTCGCCTTCCGGCGGCAGCAGCGTGTTCCCGCGCAGCAGTTCGTGGCCGTGGTCGCGGTAGTAGTCGGTGAAGGTGCGGACGGTCTCGTGGATGTCCATGGCGATGACGCCTTTCCGGGCGAGAGACGACCGGACGGCACCAGCGATGACGGAACGGAGCATGCATGGGACGACATTCATGGTCACGCCACGCACGAACACGCACCTCGACGGGCCGATCCGGCCGCCGGGATGAACGTGCTTGGAGAAGAGAAGATCAGGCAGCGGCAGCCGGGGAGCAGGTAGCTCGCGCGGCCGCGGCGACAGAGTGTCGGGTGATCTCCATGTCTCGATGGTAAGCCGAGGCCCGGCCGGGCGGCCAGGCAATAAATGGCCGCGTCATCCCAACCCCTCATGAGATGGTTGGCAGCCTATGGCTATGACGACTTTTGCGCTTCAGTTGTTGAGCGACGAGCATGCGACGGCCCTGCTCGCCTTCGAGCGGGAGAATCGGGCGTACTTCGCGGCGTCGATTCCGGACCGGGGCGACGCGTTCTTCGCCGAGTTCGAGGACAGGTTCGCGCAGTCGCTCGCCATGCAGGCGTCCGGAACCGACTACTTCCACGTGCTGGTGGCGGACGGCGGGGAGATCGTGGGTCGGGTGAATCTGGTCGCGGTGGAGAACAAGGCGGCCGAGCTCGGGTATCGGATCGCCGAGAAGGCCGCGGGGCACGGCGTGGCCACCGCGGCAGTACGCGAGGTGCGCGAGCGTGCCGCCACGGAGTACGGCCTCACCGTGCTGCGCGCCCGGGCCACGTTGGACAATCCTGCCTCGCGCACGGTCCTCGAGCGCAACGGATTCGTCGCCGTCGGAGAGCTGACCCTCAACGACAAACCGGCCGTGTCCTACGTCTGCGAACTCCGCTAGCCGTGATTGGCGGCCTTGCGTAGGGCGGTGATGAAGGCCTGGCCGTTGGGGGTGCCGAGGCCGGTCATCGTGTCGTAGCCCTTGGCCGTGACCTGCGTGGTCGAGGCGGGGTCCTGCGCGTCGAAGGTATTGATCGCGGCGGGGTTGTCGGCGCCTGCTGCCGGCGTGTATGCGTCCTGGTTCTGCTGCGGGGTCGAGGCGGCGGTGATCGGCAGGGTGTCGTGGAAGGCTGCGGTGCCGTACAGGCCGTAGATCAGCGGATTGACGAAGCCCAGGGCGGACGATTGGCCCTGCTGGGCGTCGGCGATGAGACCGGCGACAAGGGGGCAGGCGAGGCTGGTGCCGCCGTTGACCTCGGTCTGGTACGGCCCGGGCTTCGCATCGGTGCCGGTGGCGATGTAGCCGGTGAGCATGCCGGTGTTCGTGTCGGCGTCGGCGGCGATGTCGGGCACGGCGCGGTCGGTGACAGTTTTCTTGTTCACGGTGACGTGCGACATCGACGTGGGGACTACGCCGTTCTGGTACGCGGGTTGTGCGTAGTCCAGGCTCGTGCCGCCGCCGGACGCCGAGGAGACGCCTAGGTCGTTCCACTTACCGCCGTCGAGCTCCACGTAGTCGTTGGACCAACCGGTCTCGAACAGCCGGTCGTCCTTCGCGCCGATGCCGACGGCGGTGCCGCCGACGACAGTCGCGTCCGGGTCCTCGCCGGTGGCGGTCAGGCCCGGAGTGTCACCGGCGGCGAAGTACATGCCGACGCCCTCGGCCACGGCGCGCAGGTCGATCGCATGCACGACCTTGACGGAGACTCCGCCGAGCGGGATCTGCCACGAGTTGGACTCGATCGTGGCGCTGGGCTCGGCGCCGTTGCCGGTGAGCACGGAGAGCGCGGCGTCGAGCAACGACTGGTCCTCGCCGCAGCCGCTGCCGACGACCATCAGCTGATTCGCTCCCGGGGCCATCGCGTAGACCGCCTCGGAGTCCATCTCCGACTCGTCCGAGTACGGCATCTGTGACGTGTCGGCGTCGGCGGTGCCGGTGGCCTTGGATGCGGCAGAGGCGGCCGGGGCGGAGCCGCAGCCGCCCACGCCGGTGGAGGTCACCTGGCGGAACTGCGACGTGGCGGGGGCGGGCAGACCGTTGGCCTTCGCGTAGTCGGTGAGCGTGTGGAACATCGCGACCGGCGCTTCGTCCTCGATCAGCGCGACGGTCTGGCCCTTGCCGGTGGCGGCGGACGTCGCGCCGTACGCCGCACGGAGTTGGCCGGCGGAGTAGCCGCAGACCGGCAGCGAGCCCTTGGTCAGCTTGCCGTACGCGGGCTTGAAGGTGCTCACGTGCTGGGCCCAGTACTGCGAGCAGCTCGGCGCCTTCGACGCGGTGGTCTGGGAGCTGACGGCGGACGCGTCGTCGAGGCCGGTGACCGCCAGCACGTCGGGGGCGAGGGCGGCGGGCACGGACGTGACCTTCGCGACCGGGCCGGTGGCCGACACGTAGTCGCGGCCGCTGCTGACGCGCACGTCGGTCATGCCCGCGGACTTCAGCCAGGCCTCGACGGCGGTGACGTGCGCGGCGGACGGGCCGAATCGGGCGGTGTACGCGTTCGGGCTCAGGTAGTGGTGGAACTGCGCATTGCCCGGGGTCGACACCGCGGCGGCGAACGCGGCGGCTCCGGCGAGGTTCGGGGCCAGCCACACCTGCACCGTGGCCTGCGGTGACGCCGCGGCGGACGCCTGCCCGACGCCGACGCAGCCGCCCGCGACGATCGCGCCGACCGCCAATGCCGCGGCCGTCGTCGTCCTCCGTGTCGTTGCCCTCGTCATCGAACCGCTCCTGCCGCTGGTGCCCCGTCGTTCATCGCCTACCAAGACGGCCGGGGATCATGCACGGTTGAGATCTTCCGGGTGAACGCGCACTGATCGGTTCCTCCTCACCGCTCGTACTTCTGAAGACGGCTGACGACAAGGAGCGGCGAGAGATGGTTCAGGAGCGCAAGACGTCCCAGTTCGTCTGGGAGTCACCGGAACCGGCCGAACAGGTGGCGGCGGACGCGGAGTCAGGGAGCCGATTCGCGCTGCCGCCGCGTCGTGCGCTCTACGCGGGCGCGGCGGCGATCGTGCTGGCGGCCGGGACGTTCGGCATCGTCGACTACGCGGCGGGTCACGGCTCGGCGAAGGCCACGGCGGCGGGGAGCACGGTCTCGGGCACGGCGACTGTTCCGGCGGTTCCGGCAGCTCCGGCAGTTCCGGCAGTTCCGGTGACGAGTGCTACCACCTCCATATCCGTATCCCCGTCCGCGTCGCCGTCGCCATCCCGGGCGGCCGCGCCGAGCGCCACGCACTCCGCCGCCGCAGCAGCGACGACAACGCCGACCGACCTGGCCCTTGGGAAGACGGAGTCGTCGAGCAGCCATGCGGGGAGCTTCGTGGCCTCGAACGTGATCGACGGGAATGCGGGCACGTACTGGCAGAGTCAGGTCGATTCGGGGAGCTTCACGGAGTGGGTGCAGGTCGATCTGGAGTCGGCGACGAAGGTGTCGAAGATCGTGATGCGGCTGCCGCCGAGCTGGAGTTCCCGGACGCAGACGATCGAGATCTACGGGCTGGCCACCGGTTACGACGCGTTCGTGATCGAGCCGACGAGCACGTACTCGTTCGACAGGGCGTCGGGGAACACCGTCACCGTCACGTTCGCGGCGCTCAGTACGCGGTACGTGCAGCTCGTCATCACCGGGAACAGCGTGCTGGACGCCGGGCAGATGGGCGAGGTCCAGATCTATCGTTGACTTCGTTGACACGATAACTCGCCAAACGATATATGTTGGATGTGAACTCATCGACTAGGACGGAACAGGTCTTCCTGATCCTCCTCGCGCTCGCCGACGAACCACTGCACGGCTACGGGATCGTGCAGGAGGTGGCGACGCTCACCGGCGGCCGGACCCGGCTGAAGGTGGGCACCCTGTACGGGGCGCTGGACCGGCTGAGCGCGGAGGGGCTGCTCGCGCTCGACCGGGAGGAGGTCGAGTCCGGCCGGCTGCGGCGCTACTACCGGCTGACCGACACCGGCGCCGCCGCGCTGGCCGAGGACGTGGAGCGGATGACGGCCATCACGCGGGCGGCGACGCGGCGGCTGCGGGCACGGGGCGTGCCGATCGGCGGGGCGAACACGGCTACGGCTGGGGGGACGGCATGAGCGGGCAGGGCGGCAAGGGCACGGCGCGGGAGCAGAAGGAACAACGGGAGCAGGGACCGGAGCGGGGACGGGAACAGCAGCAGGAGACGGTTCCGGGGAGTTATCAGCGGGTCCTGATGCTGCTGCCGCGGGGGTATCGGGAGCGGCGCGGGGCGGAGATCCTCGGCACGCTGCTGGACGCGGCGGACGCGGAGGGGCGGACCCGGCCCTCTCTCCGCGAGATGCTCAGCATCCTGAGTCTCTCGCTGCGGGTGCGGACCGGGGCGGCGGGCGGGAGCACGCGGGCCGACGCGCTCGGGGCGGTGCTGCGGCGGACGGCGCTGACCGGGTTGCTGCTGCAGTCCGCGATCTACGCGATGCAGGTGTACGGCAGCGGGCACCAGATGGAGTCGCTGTGGAACTCGTGGCTCTCCTCGGGTTCGACGCAGATGCACGACCTGTCGGTCGAGTACCTGTACGAGGCGCTGTGGCGGAGCGGGGCGTTCGTCGCCGCGTCAATGGCCTCGGTGCTGCTGCTGGCCGGGCGCAAGCGGTGGGGCGTGCTGCTCGCGGCGGTCGGACCGCTGACGACGGTCGTCGACGTGAACATCGGGGACGGCGACTCCTTCTCGCTCGCGTTCGTCGGGCCGGTGAACGGGATCTACCTGGCGTTGCTCGGCCTGGGAGTGCTCCCGCTGCTCACCGCGGCGCTCGGCTTCCAGCGCTTCGACCGTCGTACGCGATCGGTTCGGCGTCAGTGGATTGCCACGATGATCCTGGTGGACGTCGTGCTGCTCGGGCTGACCGCGCTGATCACGCAGTGGGGCGACGCGCTGCCCGGCAGCCAGTTCCTGGTCCCGGCGGCGTGCGTCGTCCCGGCCGTGGCGTTCGTGGCGGGCGCCGGACGGCTCTCCCCGGCGTGGCCGCTGGCGTTCCTCGCGGCCGGAGCACCGGTACTCGCCCTGCTGCCGCGCACGATCACCGATCTCGGCGGCGACGGCGTCGGCGGGTTCTCCGGCGTGTCCGGGTCGATCGCCGCGACCGGCGCGGTGAGCCTGCTCGGCGAGGTGCTGTTCGCCGGAATCCTGGCCTGGTCGCTCTACCGGAACCGCACCCCCGCCCCCGTCACCGCGCGCCGCTGACCGGCATGATCCGGCCGAGCGCGGTGCGCGAGGAGACGCCGAGCTTGCGGTAGATCCGGGACAGGTGGGTCTCCACCGTCCGTTCGCTCAGGAACAGCTGGGCCGCGATCTGCCGCGAGCGCAGGCCGGAAGCGGCGAGGTCGGCTATCTCCCGCTCGCGCGCGCTCAACTGCTCGACGCCGCTGCTCACCGGGACATCGGCGGCCGGGGACTGGGCGGCGGCGTCCGCGGTCAGCACGCTGCGCACCCGGGCCGTCTCCTCCAGCACGAGCCGGGCGCCGCAGGGCCGGGCCGCGGACACCGCCGCGTCCAGCCGGTCCAGCGCGGCCTGGCGGCCCAGGGCGGCGGCCGTCATCCGGACGCCGATCACCAGCGTCCACGCGTACTGCACGGGCATCCCGGCGACCCGGAAGCCCTCGGCGGCCTCGTCGAACATCGCCACCGCCGCGGCGTGGTCGCCGTCGACGACGCGCAGCACGGCGCGGGTGCGGCGCACGTAAGCGTCCTGAGTCGGCACGCCGAGGGCGTCGGCCTGCCGCTGCGCGTCGTCGAGGCGGGCGCGCGCCTGCGGGACGTCGCCGCCCTGCAACGCCGCCAACGACTGCAACGCGAGAAGCGAGGGCCGGAATTGATTCGGGAGCAACGGCAGTTCCGGGCCGCCGCCACCGTCGACGAGCGTTCTGAGACACGCGGCGTGTTCCCCGGCGAGCATCAGCGTCTGGGACAGCATCGCCACCGCGGAACCGTCCCACCAGCCCTGATGCGGCGGGGCGAGCCGGATGCCGCGTTCGGCCAGCACGACGGCCTCGCCCACGGTGCGCCGCCCGAGCGTCCACGCCGACGCCGTGGCCCGCATCGTGATCGCGAGGCCCGCCACCTCCAGGGCGCCGAGTTCGCGGGCCAGTTCCTCCGCCTCGCGCGCCCGGTCCTGGGCCTGGTCCAGCGCGCCGGTCCACTGGTCGTGCAGGGAGAGCCCGAGCAGGACGTGCATCCGGATGTGCCGGTGCGCGCCGCCTTCGGACGCGGCGAGCGCGCGGCGCAGGTGCCGGGACGCGTCCGCGAACCGGCCGAGGCACAGCTCCGAGCGGCCGAGCAGGGCGAGCAGCACGGGCGCGTGTTCGGCCACCGCGTCCGGCATGGCGTCCACGACCCGCGCGCACCGGTCCACCTCGACCGTGGCGGCGGCCGAATTCCCCAGGCAGGTCTCCCCGAAGGCGGCCAGCGCGCGGATCGCAGTGCCCGAAGTCCCCGACGTCGCGCCGTCCGGCCCGTCCACCGCGTCCGCGCCCTGCCGGATCAGCGCGTGCGCCTGGGCGTGCGTTCCGCGCAGCGCGTGCACCATGCCGTACTCGAAGATCACCTCCGCGGCGGCCTCGGGCAGCGGCGCGGGCAACGGATTCGGCAGCAGGACGAGCGCGTCGTGGGCCACGGCCTCGGCCTCCGGATAACGCCCCATCAGCCGCTCGACGCCGGCGCAGAGGGCGTGCGCGCGCAGCCGCACCTCCGCGGACAGCGCGTGCGACGCGGACAGCACCTCGTGGGCCAGGGCGCGGGCCTGCCGCAGGTCCCCGGTGGCGGTCAGCGCCCGGCAGCGGGCCATCGCGAGCTCGACGCGCTCGGTCTCGGATCCCTCGCCGGACAAGGACTCCAGCGCCATGTGCAGCCAGCGCGCGGCGGTGGCCGGTTCCCGGTCGAGGATCTCGATGGCGCCGTCCACGAGCGAGGGCAGCCCGGCCGCGCGGTCCACGCTCACGATGTGCTCGGCGTGCCGGGCCCGCGCCGGTGCCGACGCCCCGCGCGCGGCGAGCCGTTCCAGCGCCCGTCGATGGGCGGTCAGCCGCACGCCGAAGTCGGAGTGCTCGCGCACCACGTGCCGCAGCACCGGATGCCGGAACGCGAACCGGCCGCCGCCGCCCGCCGAACGCACCAGGTCCTCGCGCGCCAGCACGGCGAGCGCCGCCACGGTCCGGTCGGCGCCGAGCCCGGAGACCGCCGCGACGTCCTCGGCCCGGAACGGGTCGCCGAGCACCGCGCCGACGGTGGCCGTGGCCGCCTCGTCCGGGGTCAGCGCGTCGAGTTCGGCGGTCAGCGCCACCGCCTCGCGCAGCAGGCCGCCGGTGTCCGCGCCGGGGTTGTCCGGCCACGCCTCGGGCCGCCAGCCGGCCGCGGCGAGGATGCGCAGGTTGCGCGGATTGCCGTCGCTGGCCTCGCGCAGCCGGGCGGCGAACGCGGGCGGCACCGCGTCGGGCTGCTCGGCCGGCCGCCAGCGTTCGAGCAGGCTCGCCACGGCCGCCTCGTCGAGCGGCTCCGGCTCGATCCGCACCACGTGGCCGCTGCGGGTGCCCTCGTCCAGCGCGTCGAGCAGCACGGGGCGGCCGCGCCGGGGCTGGTGGGCGAGCGCGAGCAGGAACGGGCCGGGCACCGGGGTGCGCACCAGCCGGGCGGCGAGTTCGGCGGAGGCCTCGTCGCAGAGGTGGAAGTCGTCGAGCAGCAGCACTCCCCCGCCGTCCGCCGCCCAGTCCCGCAGCAGGGCGCGGGCGCGGCCGTCGCCGTCGCGCGCGGCGGCCCGGGCCACCGGCACGCCGCCGCGCTCGGCGAGTTCGGCCAGCACGCCGAGCAGGCTGGTCTTGCCGATCCCGGCGTCGCCGGCGATCTCCAGCACCGCGCCGCGCCCCGCCTCCAGCGCGCGCAGCACCGCGGTGATCCGGGCGGTCTCGACCTCCCGACCGACCAGTTCCTCATCCGTGCTCGACGGCGACACCTCGTACATGCCCGCTTCCCTTCCGCCGACCGCCCGACCGACGCAGTGCCGAAGTCCGCAGCTAGAATCCGCACCGCTGGACGGGAACGTAGGCTGGCCCGCCCGACACTGTCAACTAAGATGGATCATAGTTGCCACGAGTTCATCTCAGTTGCGGCAACACGAAGCGGAGAGGCTGTGATGTCGCGGTGACCGAGAGTCGGCCGGGCGGTGAGGCGTTGGCGGTGAAGATCGAGCGGCTGTTCCAGACGGTGCGCCGCCCCGACGGCGGACGCGAGCCGTACAGCAACAAGGAAGTCGCGGAGGCCTGCCAGACGGCCAGCGGGGAGAGCTTCTCGACGACGTACATCTGGCAGCTGCGCACCGGCCGGCGCGACAACCCGACGAAGCGGCACCTGGAGGCGCTGGCGAACTTCTTCGAGGTGCCGCCCGCGTACTTCTTCAACGACGAGCAGGGCGCCGCGATCACCCGCGAACTGGAGCTGCTCGGCGCGCTGCGCGACGCGGGCGTGCGGGACATCGCGCTGCGGGCGGTGAACCTCTCCCCGGAATGGCTCGTCATGCTGAACGATATGATCGACACCATCACGCGCAGAGAGGCCGAGCGGAACCAGCCCTGAAAGGACACCGCGTCCGGTGCGTTCGACCCGCGAGCACGCGCAACAGGCCCGACACGCCCGGCAACTGGCCGGGAGCCTCACGCTGCCCCGGCCCTTCGACGCGGTCGCGTTCATCACCTCGGTCGCGGAGGACTCCGGCCGTCGCATAGAGCTGATACCGGTCACCGGGCGCACCAACACGCCGTGCGGCCTGCTGCTCGCCACCGACGACTGCGTGCACGTGTTCTACGCGGCCGACACCAGTCCGCTGCACCAGCGCCAGATCCTGCTGCACGAGGCCGCGCACCTCATCTACGGGCACGAACACACCGCGGCGAAGCTCGTGCTGCCGCATCTTTCCCCGGAGCTGATCGCCAGGGTTCTGGGACGCACCGGATACACCGAGCCGCAGGAGCGCGAGGCGGAACTGCTGGCGTCGTTCATCCTGCGCCGCGCCTCCCGCGAAGAGGTCGCCGCGCGCCCGCTCGGCCCGAGCGAGTCCCGGCTGGAGGCGGCGTTCGGCCGACCGGAACCGCCGGGTCGGACGCCGTGATCGACTCGGCCGTCTACTTCACCGCGCTGCTGGCCCTGCTGCTCGGCGTGCACAAGCTGTGGACGGTCCGCACCGGCGACGCGAATCCGCAGACGCGGCACCAGGTCCTGTTCGCGTTGTGCATCAGCGGCCATTTCGCGCTCGCGGCCCCGGCCACCATCGACTTCACCCAGCGTCTCGGCGAGTCGTACGCCGGACTGCTCAGCATGTTCGACGACGAACTGCGGACCGCCGCGATCCACTTCTTCGCGATGCTCGCGCTCGCGCTGCTTCCCGAGGGCGAGGACCGGCAGCGTGCAGAACGGCGGCAGCGTCGCATCGCGGCGGCCACGATGACGGCGGCCGCGATCCTGTTCCTCGCGGCCGATGTGCACGGCGCCGGAACCGCCCTCGTCGTGCACGGCCTCGGAGTCCCCGCGCTCGCCACATACGATGCCTTACTCGCCGGATACGCGGCCTGGTGCCTCGGCACGACCGGACTCGGGATCGCCCGCTACGCCCGCCGCGTCGAGCCCGGCATGCTGCGGTTCGGCGCGGGCCTGCTGGTGGCCGCCGCCGTGGTCGGCGTCGTCTGGGCCGTCTGGAACCTGCACGAGGTCCAATCGGTGCTGCACCTGCGCCGCGGCGAGGGCGACGCGGACACCGCCGACGCGGTGATCGGCTCACTCAGCGTCGTGCTGGGCCTGAGCGGAGCCGCCCTGCTCATCGGGTACGGCCCCGCGCGCGATCCGGGCCGTTGGCTGCGCAGCTACCGCCAGTACCGCGCGCTCGAGCACCTGTGGAGCGTGCTGCGGACGGCCGTGCCCGGAATCGTCCTCGACGCCGGCGGCCGGCGCCACGTTCCCGGTCTGCCGCTGGACGCCGAGTTCATGCTGCAACGCCGCGTCATCGAGATCTACGACGGCCGCCTCGCGCTGCGCCCCTACTTCGACCCGCGCGTGCCGGACTGGACCGCCGAGCACGAGGGCGACGCAGCGGTGGTCGAGGCGGCGGTCATCGCGGCCGCGATCGAGGCGGCCAAGGCCGGCCGGCGCGTCGGCGAGGAGAACGCCGCCCCCTCCGCCGCCCTCACCGACCTGCACAGCGCGGACGACGAGGTCGCCTGGCTGATCCAGGTGGCCGAGGCCTTCGGCAGCTCCCCCGTCGTCGCCCAGGTGCGCGACCTCGTGCGCGCGGAGTCGGCCGTCTGAGAGCGACCGAGGAGTGGGGGCCGGATCAGGGAGCGGGTCGAGGGCCGAGTCTGGCAAGGCCGAGGAGGGAGCCACCCTGGGTTTGGGTGGCGACCGACGAGAACGCCGCCAGGCGAGAGCCATCGGCCCGCGAGCCCGGCCCCCACTCCTCGGTCGCTCTAGGGCGCACGATGCGTACGCACAGGCCCGAGAATACGTGGTTTCACGGATGTAGCCGGGGCCTGCGGGACGGGAGGATTCCTGCCGTGCTCCGTGTCGATACGTTGATCAGCAGCCCGATCTATCGCCTCGGGCTCGTCCAGGTGCTCGCCGACGCCGGGATCGCGGTCGTCTCGACGAGGACGTCCCCGGCCGAGGAACCGTCCTGGCTGGCCCACGCGGCCGTGTTCGACGCCGAGGCGCTGCCCGCCGGGAACGAGCTCGGCTACGTCCGGGAGCTGTCCCGGTGCGCGCCGGTCCTGGTGCTGACCGACCGGGCCTCGCTGCCCGCGGACGAGTACCTGCGGGCCGGGGCCAGGGGCGTGATCCGCCGCGACGAGAGCGCGGAGAACCTGGTCGAGGCGCTGCGCGCGGTGCTGGTCGGCGCCCAGGTGCTGCCGGAGAGCGCCACCGCGCCGGTGCCGGAGCGCCCGGAGTCCGCGGGCCCCAACCTGTCCGAGCGCGAGGAGCAGGTGCTCAGCCAGATCTCGCACGGGTTGACCCACGGTCAGATCGCGACCCGGCTCGGCATCAGTCCGCACACGGTCGACACGTACGTCAAGCGGATCCGCGCCAAGCTCGGCGCCGGGAACAAGGCCGAGCTGACCCGGGCCGCGCTGCTCGGCCACGTCGCCGGGCCCTCTGCCTGATCACCCGCAAAGCCCGTCGGCGTGGCGCGGCGGACGGAGCGCGGCGAGAGTGGGCAGATGCGGTTCAACGAGAGAGCGCAGTTGGACACCTCCCAGGTCGACGACGCGCGCGGCCGCTCCTTCCCCGGCGGCAAGGCGGGCATGGCGGGCGGCGGCCTGGGCATCATCGGGCTGATCTTCGCGGTGCTGTTCGGCGTGGACCCGGCGCTGTTCGAGGGTTCCGGCACCGCCCCCGCGCAGAGTTCGGGCGGAACGATCAGCTCCACCAGCACGCAGTTGGCGAGCGAATGCCGCTCCGGCGCCGACGCGAACCGGCAGGCGGACTGTCGGGTCGTGGCCGTGGTCAACAGCGTGCAGAACTACTGGAACGCCGAGTTCGCCGCCTCGGGCCGTCGCTACACCGCCGCCGCCACGCAGATCTACTCCAGCCGCACGTACACCGGCTGCGGCTCCGCGACGTCCGCCGTCGGGCCGTTCTACTGCCCCGCGGACAAGACCGTCTACCTCGACCTCGGCTTCTGGGACGAGCTCAGCAACCGCTTCGGCGCGCCGGGCGTGTTCGCCGAGGCGTACGTGGTCGCGCACGAGTACGGCCACCACGTGCAGGATCTGCTCGGCGCGATGAAGCTCGTCGGCAAGGACACGCAGGGCGCGAACAGCAAGGCCGTCCGCCTCGAACTGCAGGCCGACTGCTACGCGGGTGTGTGGGCGAAGCACGCCGCGAGCACCAAGGACGCGTCCGGCCAGGCGCTCATCAGTGAACTGACGACGCAGGACATCTCGCAGGGCCTGGCCGCCGCCGCGGCGGTCGGCGACGACCGGATCCAGCAGTCCGCGGCCAGCCGCGTCACCCCGGAGACCTGGACGCACGGCTCCTCGGCCCAGCGGCAGCGCTGGTTCACCACCGGCTATCAGACCGGCGATCCGAGCCGCTGCGACACGTTCGGCGCGAGCTCGCTCTGAGCCGCGGCGCGCGTCAGTCGAACGGCCCACCCGCGTGGCCCGCGCCCGGCCGAGCGGGTTGGCTGGCGCGAGAGGCCACAGCGCCGCACCGCGAGCGGATGGAGAGCACACGATGGGCACCGCGAGTCAGTTCATGAACCCGAAGGTCGAGTCGATCCCGTCCGGCGAGACGGTCGACGTGGCCGCCAAGCGCATGCGGGACGCCGACGTCGGCGCGCTGCTGGTGACCGACGAGGGCGGCCAGCTGGTCGGCGTGATCACCGACCGGGACATCGTCACCGGCTGCATCGCCTCCGGCCACGACCCGGCCAAGTGCCCGGTCTCCTCGCTCGCCGACGCCAAGCCGGTGACCGTGGACGCCGAGGCCGACCTCGCCGAGATCGTCAAGACCATGGGCCGCTCCCGGGTCCGCCGCCTGCCGGTCACCGAGAACGGCCGGCTGGTCGGCGTGCTCGGCGTCGCAGACCTGGTGAAGGCGGCCACCCCGGACGAGATCGGCTCGCTGGTCGGCAAGATCGTCCAGCGCTGAGTGCCTGGTGCCTGAGCGCCTACGGTTCGGCGAGCGTCTCCAGGATCTGCTGGCCGTACTTCGCGAGCTTGCTCTCGCCGATGCCGTTGATCTGGCCGAGGGCGGCGAGGCTCGCCGGGGCCTGCACGGCGATCAGACGCAGCGTCGCGTCGTGGAAGACCACGTAGGCGGGGACGCCCTGCTCCTTGGCCGTGGCGCCGCGCCAGGCGCGCAGGCGTTCGAAGACCGGGACGGCCTGCTCGGGAAGGTCCGCCGCGGCCGCCGCCTGATCGCGGCGCTTGGCCGGGCGGGCCTTCGCCTGCTTCTCGGGTTCGCGGCGGAAACTGACCTTGTGGTCCCCGCGCAGCACGGCGCCGCTGGCCTCGGTCAGCGCCAGCGTGTTGTGGTCGCTCTCCACCATCAGCAGGCCCTGTGCGAGCAGTTGCCGGACCACGCCGCGCCATTCGCCGTCGGTCAGTTCGGTGCCGATGCCGAACACGCTCAGCTTGTCGTGGTCGAACTGCGTGACCTTCACCGTCTGCTTGCCGAGCAGGATGTCGATCGACTGGCCGGCGCCGAACCGCTGCCGACGCTCGGACTTCAGGCGGTAGACCGTGGACAGCAGCTTCTGCGCGGCGATCGTGCCGTCCCACGACTCCGGCGGGTTCAGGCACGTGTCGCAGTTGCCGCAGGGGGCGCCGCGTTCGCCGAAGTAGGCGAGCAGTTGCACGCGGCGGCACTCGACCGTCTCGCACAGCGCCAGCATCGCGTCGAGGTGCGCGGTGAGCTGGCGGCGGTGCGCGTCGTCGCCCTCGGAGCCGTCGATCATCTTGCGCTGCTGCACGACGTCCTGCAGGCCGTACGCGAGCCACGCGGTCGACGGCAGCCCGTCGCGGCCCGCGCGGCCGGTCTCCTGGTAGTAGCCCTCGACGGACTTCGGCAGGTCGAGGTGGGCGACGAAGCGCACGTCGGGCTTGTCGATGCCCATGCCGAACGCGATCGTGGCGACCATCACCAGGCCGTCCTCACGCAGGAAGCGGGCCTGGTTCCTGGCTCGCACGTTCGCGTCGAGACCGGCGTGGTACGGCAGGGCATTGATTCCGTTGTCGACCAGGAACTGCGCAGTCTTCTCCGTGGAGGCGCGCGAGAGGCAGTAGACGATGCCCGCGTCGCCGACGTGCTCGGTGCGCAGCAGGTCCAGCAACTGCCGCTGCGGCTCGTTCTTGGGCACGATGCGGTACTGGATGTTCGGCCGGTCAAAGCTCGACACGAAGTGCTTGGCGTCCGTCAGCTTCAGCCGGGTCGCGATCTCCGCGTGCGTGGCCTCGGTGGCGGTCGCGGTCAGGGCGATCCGCGGCACGCTCGGCCAGCGCTCGTGCAGCATCGAGAGCCCGAGATAGTCCGGCCGGAAGTCGTGTCCCCACTGCGCCACGCAGTGCGCCTCGTCGATGGCGAACAGCGAGATCTCGCCGCGGTCGAGCAGCTCCAGCGTCGCGTCCAGCCGCAGCCGTTCGGGGGCGAGATAGAGCAGGTCGAGCTCACCGGCGACGAACGCGGACTCGACGAGGCGGCGCTCCTCGTAGCCCTGCGTCGAGTTCAGGAATCCGGCGCGCACCCCGAGCGCCGTGAGCGCGTCCACCTGGTCCTGCATCAGCGCGATGAGCGGCGAGATCACGACTCCGACGCCGCCGCGCACCAATGCGGGCACCTGGTAACACAATGACTTCCCGCTGCCGGTCGACATCAGGACCAGCGCGTCACCGCCGCCGATGACGTGCTCGATGATCTCGCTCTGCCGACCCCGGAACGCGTCGTACCCGAACACGCGCCGGAGCACCGAGACAGCGTCGACGTCGGACTCGTGATCGATTTCCGGCGAACTCATGCCGAAAGTCTAAGGGGCGCGGTCACCAGTCGGCGGGGAACGTGACCATCGAGTCGACGATCTCGCCGCCGGTGAACGTCAGCTCGTCGCGCGTGACGGCCATCCGCAGCGTGGGCAGCCGCCGGAGCAGCGTGCCGAGCCCGATGACCAGCTCGGCCTTGGCCAGGTGCGCGCCGAGGCAGTAGTGCGGGCCGCCGCCGAAGATGAGGGAGACCGGGGCGTCGCGGTCGAAGCGGATGGTGTCCGGGTCCGGATACGCCTCGGGGTCGCGCATGGCCGCGTTGCTGGGGATCGCGATCGCCTGACCGGCCTTGACCGTGCCCGACGGGAGTTCGACGTCTTCGACAGCGAGCCGTAGCAGGGCACTGTTGCTCAGCCCGGTGAAGCGCAGCAGTTCGTCGACCGCGGCCGGGATCGCGTCGGGCTCGTCGAGAAGTCGCCGCCACAGCGCGCGATCGCCGTCGAGGAGCTCGGCGAGGAAGCGGCTCAGCGCGGTGGACGTGGTCTCGTTGCCGACCGCGATCAGGCCCGTCACCAGGCTCAGCAGCTCGGTCTCGGTCAGCCGGTCCTCGCCGTCGCGCGCCGCGATCAGGTCGTCGATCAGGTCCTCGCCGGGATCCGCGCGCTTGGCGGCGATCAGTGCGGCGACATAGCCCAGGAACTCGCCGATCTGCGCCGTCATCTCCGCCGGCTCCATCTTCGCGCCGGAGGAGAAGGCGTTCGACCAGACGCGGAACCGCAGCGCGTCCCGCCCCGGCACGCCGAGCAGCTGGCAGATGATGCGGACCGGCAGCGCGAAGCAGTACTCGGCCACGAGGTCGGCGGGCGGCCCGGCCTGCTCCAGCGCGTCGACCAGCTCGTCCGCGACCTGCTGGATCACCGGCTTCCAGCACTCCACGCGGCGCGGGGTGAACGCGCTCGCGACGATGCGGCGGATGCGCAGGTGGTCCTCGCCGTCCTTGTTCAGCAGTACGTCAGGGTCCTGCAGGAAGCTCGGCTCGACCGTCATCCGCGGCGACCCCGGCGCGGTCAGGTCGTGCGAGAGGCGCGTGTCGGCCACCGCCGCGGCCACGTCGCGGTACGTCAGCAGCAGGATCGCCGGGTCACCGCTCGGCAGCCGCACCTGTCCGAACGGGCACTTCGCCCGGCGCTCGGCGTACTCGGCGGGCGGGACGAGCGAGTGCTCGGAGACGAACGGAAACGCCGGGAGCTCGGAAGTTCCGTCGAGGTCTGTCATACGGCTCACGGTAACCGCGCGGCGCGCCGACGCAAGTGCACCGGGGATCTACCGATTCCTAACCGGCCCGCCGGACAGTGGCCGCAGCGCGACGGCCCACTCAGCCCCCTGACGTAGCTGGAGGAAAGCATGTCCGACTCGATCGAGAAGTTCGACACGGGCTTCGGGAACCTCTGCCCGCTGTACATCGAACCGGCGATGCTCGGCGAGGACGACGTCCTGGCCCACAGCGCCGACCTGCCGGCCGAGGACACCGAGGAGCCCGCACGCGAGGAGGTCCCGACCGGCGACTGAGGAACCGGGCACGGCGGGGACCGGTCCCTCGCTCCGTTTGCCACGCTGTCGGTGACGCTGACAACGAGAAGGAGCGGAGGTTCCCGCCGTGAGCATCCAGCTGCCGAGCGAGCTCACCTGGTGCCTGAACATGCTGGGCATCCCGTGGCCCGACATCGACGAGGACCAGTTGCACAACTGGGCGACCCAGGTCCGGACCTACGCGAACAACACGTCGGACACCCACGACGCCGCGCACGCGAAGGTCAAGTCGCTGTCCGCCACCACGCACGGCGAGTCGTACGACGCGTTGCGCGCGGGCTGGGAGAAGGCGTCGAACACCCACATGAAGGAGATGGTGGACGGCTGCCACCTGTTCGCGGACGCGCTGGACGCGGCGGCCGACGTCGTGATCGTGGTCAAGGGCGCGATCATCGCGGCGCTGACGGTGATGGCGGCACAGATCGCGGCCGCGCAGGCGTCCGCGGCGATCACCGGCGGCGCCTCGGAGGCGACCATCCCGGCCGTCGTCCAGGGCACGCAGACCACGGTCCAGTCGGCGCTGAACCAGTTGGCGCAGCAGGTGGTCAGCGGTCTGCTCAAGGCCGTGGCCAACCCGCTCGAGGACACCATCGCCCGCGCGGTCGAGGGGATGGTCTTCCCCGGCATCCGGCTCGGAAAGTAGAGGGGAACCGGCCATGGGCACGGGATACAGCCTGGACATGAACGAGCACCGCGCCGCCGCCGACGTGATCGACGGCTACGGCGACATCCAGGCGGAGCACGGTTCGACGCTGGCCTCGGCGACCAGCACCCCGCTGAGCAGTTCGGGGACGGGGATCTCCGGCGCCATCTCGCAGATCGCGCAGGGCACGCTGCAGAAGATCGTCACCGACGTCACCTCGACGACGCAGGGCTTCGCGCGCGACACCGCGCAGGGGCTGCGCACGCAGGCCGACAACGCCGAGAAGCTGGAGACGGAGCTCGCGGGCAACACCAAGGCGATCCTCAACGACACGCCCGCGTCGCTGCTCGGCAGCGGCTTCACCGGCGGCGGCCTGTCGTCCGGGTTCGGCAGCAGCAGCCCGCTGACATCGTACGGAAGCGGCGGCCTGTCCAGCATGTCCGCCACTCCCCTGACCGGCTCGACTCCGCTGGACGAGGGATCGTCCGCGGAGAGCGAGTCCGGCCTCGCCGGAGCCGGGATAGCCGCCGAGGAGGCGCCGCAGGAGTCGTCCACGGCGATGATGTCCCAGCCGATGCGCGGCGGCATGGGCGGCGCCGGGAGCACGGAGGAGCGCGGCCAGCGTCCGGACTATCTCAAGTCCAAGACGGAGCTCTCCGACAAGGACGGCGGCAAGGCGAAGGCCGCGATCGACAAGCACCTGAAGGAGTGCGGCGCCGCGCCGATCCCGCTCAGCGCCGACACCCTGGTCTGCGCGAAGTGCGGCAGCATCCTGACGATCGAGGCCGACGCGGTCCCCGCCGGAACTCCGTCCGACGAGGACCCGTTATCTCAGTTCGCTGCTACTGCCAGCTGAACGTGTCGCCGAGGAACTTCATGGTGGCGGCGGTGAGACCGCTCTTCGAGGTGTTGCCGTCGCCGTACCAGACCGTGTCGCCGTCGTCCTGGATCAGGTAGACCGAACCGCCCGCGACCAGCGGATCGGGCACCGCGCCGATGCCCTCCCAGGCGCCGTCGGCCGCCGGGGCCGGGATCGTCACCGCGTCCTTGACCGGCGCGTCGGCCGCCACGCCGTCCCAGGAGTAGAGCGCCGCCTGGTCGTTGTCGCCGTTCGCGGTGCCCGCCAGGATGACGTACTGGCTGTCGGCGTTCTTCCGGATGTCGCGGATGCCGAGGCCGCCGAGGTTCATCTGGATCGCGCTGCCGAACGTGGCGGTGCTCGCGGCCCCGGTGACGAGCTGGTCCAGGTTGGTGACCGGGACGATCAGCGCGTTGGTCCGGGTGGAGGTGTTCTCCAGCGGCGCGCGGAAGGAGAAGTACGCCGTGCTGCTGGAGCCGGGGGCGAATTCGAGGCCTTCGACGTTGAACGACGAGGTGGTGTGCCCGCCGACGCCGTCCGCCGCGGAGGCCGCGAGACCGAGCGCGTTGCCGTTCGCCTCGTCCCAGCTGAGCATGTCGTCGCGCAGGCCGGTGTAGGCGCCGACGTAGCTGAGGCTGGTGGACGCGCCGGTCCCGGTCACGTCCGTCGCGAACACGGTGCTGCGCGAGGGCTCGAGGTTGCCGCTGCTGCTGTTGCTCATCGAGCCGGTCCAGTAGATGCGGCTGCCGACCTTGGCCGCGCCCTCGATGTCGACCTCGGTGGTGCCGTAAGGCAGTTCCGAGGTGAAGTCGAAGGTCTTGACCGGCTGCGTGACGCCCTGCTGGTAGAGGTAGAGCACGTTCGTCTCGTCGTCGCCGACGATGAAGTAGCCGCCGCCCGCGTCGATCATCGCCGAGGCGTTGCCGATGCCGGAGTAGTAGTCGGCCGACGGATCACCCGAGTCCGCGAACGACGCCGCGTACGCGATGCTGGCCGTGGCGGTGCTGCCGTTCGGGGCGGTCGCGGTGATCGTCAGCGTCGCGTAGCCCTCGGCCGACGGCGTGACCGTCAGCGTGCGGGCGGCGCCGGTGCCCGAGAACGTCAGGCCGGAGTCCGGAACGACGCTGGTCTTGGAGGACGTGGCCGTCAGCGTGACCGCCGAGGCGCCGTAGTACGGGTCGCCGACCGTGATCGTCGCCGTCGGGTTCTTCGTGTTGCCCACCGCGCCGAGCAGCGTGGCGGGACCGGCCGCGATCGTCGGGGTCTTACTCGCGCTGCTGCCGACGCTCGGCACGAAGGCCACGCCGCGGAACGCCTCCTTGGACGCGGCGGAAGCCAGCGTCGTGACGGAGCCGGACATGGACGCGGCCGCACCCGCCGTGTCAGTGACCTTGTACAGCGTGCCGCTGGTGCCGGACGAACCGGCCGCGGTCGCGTACAGCACGGCCTGGCCGCCGACCACCGAGCCGGTCAGGCCCACGATGTTGGACACCGACTTGCTGCCCTCGGCCTTCCAACTCCCGCTGACCAGGCTGAACTTCTCGACCTTGCCCGCGGTGTCGTCCGCCACGTACATCGTGTCAGGGGTCGAACCACCGGACAGACTCAGCAGCACCGCGCTGTAGGGGTCGCCGCTGCTCTCCGGGTCGCCCGGCAGGTTCGTCAGCGACTGCCCGGACGTGGTCGGCGTGCCGGTGCCCACGGCCGAGACGCCGATGCCGCTCTTCGCGGACGTCGTGTACAGCTGGCCGTCCACGACCTCGACGTCGCGCACGTTCGAGCCGTTGAGCTGCGTGTAAGAGCTCGAACCCAGCGTCGTGTAGCCGATGCCCTCGCTGGCCCCGGAGACCCAGATGTTCGTACCATCGGTGCTGGCCGCGCCACGCACGTTGTTGCCGTCCGCGAACCCGCTGAGCATCGTGGACGTGTCGATGGTGCCGTCGCCCGCGACCCGCGCGACGGTCACATCGTTCGTGCCCGAGACGCTCTTGGTGCCGACCGCCTGGTGGTAGCCGGGCGCGAGCAGGTAGCGGCCGTCCGCGGAGAGGGTGAGCTGGCCCTCGGAGGCGGCGCTTCCGGAGGCGGTCAGTTCGTGCGTGCTCCCGCTGTCCGCGGTGGGCAGCTCGATCGACTGCACGAGCGTGCCGGAAGGGCTGTACTCGTCCAGGAAGACCGGAACGGCGGTGCTGCTCAGCGAACTGCTGCCGTCGCCCACGCGGTAGACGACGAGGTCGCCCGCGGTGAACGCGGAGGACGTGCTCGCACTGGCGACGACGGCCGGGACGACCAGCGCGCCGACCGCGAGGGTGCTCGCGGCGACCGCGCTGACGACGGCCCGGCGGCGGCCGGAACGGGAGGCTGGGGCTTTTTCAGTCACGGGTAGGTGGCTGCCACTTCTTCATGAGGTGAGAACAACAATCCACGTCACCATTTCCGCGGCGGGTGACGTGAAGGTGAACCAGGGTTCACACCTCGGCGGCCATCTGCTACTCGTCCTCCGGAACGATGAAGAAGCGCACTGACATCTGCCGCGCGCCGGGCGGGGCCTCGTACAGCGAACGCGAGTACTTTTCGACCAGAGCGCGGTATTCGGCCACGAAGCTGCGCACCTCGTCCTCGGTGAGCGCCGTGCCGAAACGGTCGCCGTCCACCCAGCCGCCGCCCGCGTCGTACTCGGCCGTGAAGCGCAGGTAGAGCTCGATGTCGTGGCTGGCGCGCATCGACGCGAGCTGCTCGGAGGCCTCCCGCTCCTCGGCCGTCATCTGCGAGCGCGGCGGCGTGCGCACCGAGATGCGCGAGACGCGCCACCAGCGCTCCCGGCCGTTCGCCAGCTCGCCGACCTCGTCGATCAGGTGCTGCTCGGCGAGCTTGCGCAGGTGGTAGCTCGTGGTGCCGGTGCTCTCGCCGAGGGCCTTCGCGAGCGCGGTCGAGTTGGCCGGCCCGTGCTCGGCGAGGTGCGCCAGGATGCGCCGCCGGACCGGGTTGCTCCACGTCTGGTAGAGCGCGATCCGCTCCTCCGCCGTCGTGCCGATGTCGCGAAGCCCTGGGTCGGCAGGTTCAGCCATGGACGTAAGGATACCTGCCGAGCCTCTTTGCAGAATCGGTTTGCAAAGAGTCTCTGCAACTGTGTACCGTGGTCGCATGGGAATCAGAACGATCAGGATCAGGCGGAGGGCCGCGGTGGCGGTCGCCACGGCGTGCGCGATCGGGGTGGCCGGGATCGTCGTGGCCGCGGCAGCGAACGGGGCGACCCCGGCGCTCGACCCGGCCGCGCTGCAGAAGGCGATCACCGTGCAGCCGGGCGAGGCGGCCGCCGGGACGGTCGCGCTCGTGCAGGACGGCGGGCAGACGTGGCAGGGCAGCTCCGGCGACGTACAGACCGGACAGCCGATCGCGGCGGGCGCGCACTTCCGGATCGGCAGCATCAGCAAGACCTTCGAGGCCACGGTGCTGCTGCAACTCGTCGGCGAACACCGCGTCGACCTCGACCGGAGCGTGCAGCACTACCTCCCCGGCCTGCTGCCCGCCGACTTCCAGCCGATCACCGTGCGCGAACTGCTCGACATGACCAGCGGCCTGCCGCAGATCGCCGCCGGCGCCCCCGCCGTGACGAACGACCAGATCATCGACGGGCGCTTCGAGTACCAGACGTTCATGCAGGTCATCGAGTCCACGCTGCGCCCGAGCGGCCGAGCGTGGCCCGGCCCGGTGTTCGCGCCCGGCACCGAGCAGGCGTACAACTCGCTGAACTACCGGATCATCGGCCTGCTCATCGAACGCGTGACCGGCCACTCGTTCGCCGACGAGGTCACCACGCGCGTCCTCGACCCCCTGCACCTCACCGACACCTCGGTCCCCGAGCGCACGACGACGCTCCCGACCCCCTACCTGCACGGCTACCTGACCGACGATCAGGGCACCGTCGTGGACGTCAGCGACCAGGGCGGCGACCCGTCCAGCATGAACTCCACGACCGCCGACCTCGACCGCTTCATCACCGCGCTGTTCGGCGGCCGCCTACTCTCCCCCGCGCTGCTCACGCAGATGTTCGCGCTGCCGCACGACGCCCAGGGCGACCTGCTCCCGTACACCGGCAAGGACGGAAACTGCGCGACCGGCCCGCAGAAGGGTGAGGCGTGCTTCGGCCTCGGCATCGGAAGCGACACGCTGCCCGGCGGCACCGTCCTCTGGGGCAAGACCGGCCAGGACCCCGGCTACTTCACCGCGATGTTCGCGACCCGCGACCTGCAGCACGTCGGCGTCGTCTCCATCGGCGTGACCGACACGGCCGGAGAAGCCGGACTGGCGACGGCGAACCGACTGGCGGTGGCCGCCTTCCTGACGTCGTAGCTCACTTCGTGACGCGCGGGGCGGCGATCATCTCGGCGATCGCGTCGTCGAGCGGATGCGGCTCGATACCGAACTCCTTGGCGGCGGCGGAGGAGTCGATCACGAACGGCGCGCGGAACTGGTACTGCGTCTCGCGCAGTTCGCGGACGATCGGATCGGCGAGCCCGCCGAGCCAGAGCACGAACTCAGGCATCGAGGACACGCGCGCCGCGGGCACTCCGGCGATCGCGCAGGTGCGTTCGCAGAGTTCGCGCATGCTGATCGGCGGGGCGGTCGGCACGTGCCACGGCCGCCCCCACGCCGTCTCGGAGTCCGCGACGGCGACCAGCGTGCGCGCCACGTCGCCGATGTAGGTCCAGCTGTGCGGCGCGTCCAGCGCGGCGGGCAGGAACGCGCGCTTGCCCGCCAGCAGCCGGGGCAGCGCGCTGACCGTGAACATCCCCTGCGCGCCCGCGCCGACGTAGTCCGACCCGCGCACCTCGGCCGCCCGCACCTCACCGGCCCGATGCGCCGCGAGCGCGTCGCCCCACATCCGAGCCCTGACCTGCCCCTTGGCGCCGGCCGAACGCAGCGGCAGCGCCTCCGTCATCACGCCGTCCACCGCGCCGTACGCATACAGGTTGCCCACATGCACCAGCCCGGCGCCGCTCGCCTTCGCCGCCGAGAGCATCGAGCTCGCCAACGGCGGCCAGTCCACGAGCCAGCGGTTGTACGGCGGATTCGCGCAGTTGTAGATCGCCGTCGCGCCCACACATCGCCGAGCGAGCGCGTCGGCGTCGGACGCGTCCATGGCCACCCGCTCCACGCCGGGATGCTCCGGCCCCGAACCGCTCCGCGTGAGCACCCGCACCTGGTCGCCACGCTCGGCGAGCAGCAGCGCCGTCTTCGTTCCCACCGGTCCGGCACCCACGATGACGTGCAAAGACATGATTCAGCCCTCCAGATCGCGTACAGCGTTCCAATTCAAGAACACTGTTCTCTCAACTCCAATGTGCCACCGCCGCCGCCCTACGTCAAGAACACTGTTCTCTGAACGGACGCATGTTCTCGATCTGTGCGAGAATGGCCCTCATGTCAGTGCCACCCCTGCGTGCCCGCCTCCGCGCCGAGACGATCGCCGAGATCCGCGCGATCGCCAGGCGACACCTCGCCACCGACGGCGCGAACCTCTCGCTGCGCGCCGTGGCACGCGACGCCGGGCTGGTCCCCTCCGCCCTCTACCGCTACTTCCCGAGCCGCGATGCGCTGCTGACCGCGCTCATCACCGACGCGTACACCTCGCTCGCCGAGACCGCGCAGGCCGCCGAGGCCGCCGTGCCCCGCGACGACCTGCCGGGCCGCTTCCTCGCCCTGGCCCACGCCGTGCGCACGTGGGCCCTCGACAACCCGGCCGAGTACGCGCTGATCTACGGCAGCCCCGTCCCCGACTACACGGCCCCGCCCGAGACCACCCAGCCGGCGGCTATCGTCGTGCTCGTACTCGTCCACATCCTTTTCGAGTCCATCGCGGGCGGCCACCGCCCCCGCGTCCCGGCCCGCCCCCTCCCCGCCGAAACCGTCGCCGACCTGCGCCGCCTCATCGACCAAGCCGCCCCTGAAACCCGCCCCGCGAACTGGACCGACCCCGCCGACCCCACCCCCGAGGCAGCCCTCGCCGTCGGCCTGATGCTCTGGACCCAACTCTTCGGCCTCGTCAGCTTCGAGGTCTTCGGCCGCCTCGACGACATGATCGAGCACCGCCGCGCCTACTTCGACCACCAGATCCGCACCCTCATCGACCTCGCAGGCCTCGAACCCACCCCCACCGGAGCCACCCCGTGACCACGACGTTCGGCTGCCCCCACTGCTACGCCGAAGACCTCCCCGCCGCCGACGCGGACGACCACAAGCGCTACGAACTCGACACGAACCTCGAGGACGACTCGCACTTCATCGTCAGCATCCTGCGCTGCCGCGCGTGCGGCCAGCACTTCATCTCCATATTCACCGAGTACGTCGACTGGGAGTACAGCGAGGACGACCAATACCGGACCCTGATGCCCCTCACCGAGCAGGAGGCCGCCGACCTCCGCTCCCGCGCCGCCTCCGTGCACGACGTCGGCGACCTGGGCCGCACCCGCCGCTACGTCGAAAGCTCCTGGCCCAGCCGCACTGCCAAGACCATCCGCTGGACCTCTGGCGCCTTCGAGGTCCGCGAGGGCCGCTGACGGCCGAAACCCTCTACACTCCCGCGTGGGAGGGTTAACAAGATGCGGTCTCGATGGTGGTATGCGGGTATTGGCACGGTGGCGGCGGTGGCTGCCATCGGGGCGTCCATGGCAATAGCCTCGACTGCGGAGGCCACGCCGCCCCGCTCAGTCTCGTACCTCGGCCACACGTTCGCCGTGCCAGCCGGATGGAGCCTCGTCGACCTGCGGACGAATCCGACAGCGTGCGTACGCTTCGACGTGCACGCGGTCTACGTGGGAACGCCGTCGACCGAGCAGAAATGTGCGGCGAGCGGCGGGGGCGCAGTACGCGGCGCGGTACTCATCGCCCCCTCCCCCACCGCGAGAACGGCCCGCGCCACCGACGATTCCGTAGAGCAGCGCATCACGGCCACGCTCCCCGGAATCGAAATCACCGCGTCGTACGGCAGCGACCGCACCAGTGTGGTCGCACTGCTGACGGCCGCAGGCGTACCCAAGCCCTCCGTCACGTCCGGCGTAACGGCGAAGGTGACGCCGATACAGGGTCCTGTGACAGCGAGCCTCGTGGCCACGATGACGGAGAGCTACAGGGGCCTCGGCTTCGACGCGTGCGCTGCTCCGAGCACCTCGGACATGACCTCGTGGGGCAAGTCGCCGTTCTCCGCGATCGGTGTCTACATCGGTGGCGCGGGACGGGCGTGCACCCAACCGAACCTCACCGCTTCGTGGGTCTCAACGGAGACGGCGGCCGGCTGGCATCTGCTCCCCCTCTACGTCGGGCCGCAGGTCGCGTACAACACGATCACCAGCGCCGCCGCTCAAGGCATCTCCAGCGCACAGGACGCAGCAAACCAGGCCTCGTCCTTGGGGATCGGCAAGGGTGCAGTGCTCTACTACGACATGGAGGGCGGCTCGTACACGACCGCCGAGTCCGCCACGGCCCAGACCTTCCTGGCCGCGTGGACCACCGAACTGCATACGCTCGGCTACCACTCAGCGGTCTACGGCAGCGAGACCGGCGCGATCGGCGCCATGACCTCGGACTGGGGCAAGGTGACCGAGCCGGACATCCTCGACGTCGCCAACTGGAACAGCCAGGCCGACGACGATCCGGGCGCCGACACCGCCAACCACTGGACCGGCCACCGCGTGCACCAGTTCGAGGGCGACGCCAACGCCACGTACGGCGGCGTCACCATCAACATCGATCAGGACTACTTCGGCCTGGCCCGCCCCTGCCCGCCGATCACCACCCCCGGCTCCCCCGCACTCCCGCTCTACCGCGAGAACTGCTCCGCCCTACCGATCCCGTCGCACACCTGATCGCTGCTATTTGCTTCACGGCGTGAGCACGACCTTGCCGCTCACCGTTCCGGACTCGGCCAGGCGCATGGCCTCGACCACCTTGGCCAGCGGAAGTTCCGCCCCGACCGCCGACGTGATCCGACCGTCGCGCATGGCCAGGAACACCTGCGTGAGATCGGCGCGCAGGCGGGCGCGGAAGCGGGCCTTGGACAGCGAGCGCCCGGCCCAGACGTTGAAGAAATATGCGTGGCGCCGGTTCGGCAGCGAGTTCCACAGCGTGACGCGGCCGAGGATCTTCAGCACCGGCCACTGCTTCGAGCCCTCGTCGTCGCGGGTCGAGGCGCTGCCGTAGGAGACGAGCGTGCCGCCGGGCGCGAGCATGTGCCAGGAGTCGATGACGCTGCGGCCGCCGACGTGGTCGAACACCGCGTCTACCCCGCCCGGCGCGATTTCCCGCACCCGCTCGGCGATGTCCTCGGTCCGGTAGTCGATGGGCGTCACGCCACGTGCGCGCAGCTCGTCGTGATGCCGCACGGACGCGGTTCCGATCACCCGCACCCCGGCCACATGCGCGAGCTGCACGAGCATCGATCCGACGCCGCCGTTCGCGCCGTGCACCAGGATCGTCTGCCCGCTACGCACGCGCGCCTTGCGGTGCAACATTTGCCACGCGGTGATCCCGTTGACCACCGCAGTCTCGGCGTCGGCGGCGCCCAGGCGCTCCGGCACCTCGACGAGATCGGCGGCCTCAAGCAGCACATGGCTGGCCCACCCCCCGACCTTGGTCAACGCGGCCACACGCGTGCCCAGCAGTCCACGATCCACGCCCTCGCCGACCGCCTGCACGACGCCAACGACGTCGTATCCGGGCACGAACGGGAACGGCGGCTGGTCGTAGTAGCGCCCGCGCCGCATCTGCTGCTCGGCGAAAGAAACGCCGGTCGCCTCCATCCGCACGACAACCTGCCCCGCGGCGGGCCCCGGCACCGGACCGTGCCGCAGCTCGAGTCCCTCGGGCTCGACCTTGCCGGGCAGCACCACTTCGACGCGCTCTTCGAGTTCCATGACGGGTCTCCTCACGATGGTTGCGCACACGTGGCGCATATGTGTGTGGTTGAACACTCACTCTCGCGCCCGGATAAAACGCGGCCCCGGAGGACCGCGCTCAATCCCGCCGCGCGACTGCTTCGACTAGAAATGCCGAATGTCGACGGTCAGGGTCCTGGCCCACGGCGCGTCCACTTCCTCGGCCCCGATGGAGACGATGAGGTGGCACAGCATGCCGTTGGCGAAAAACCCCTGCACCTGATGCTCGTCTCCCCCGGAGGCGCCGCGCACGTACTCCACGACGTGCGCGTACCCCCGGCGGACGGCGTCGCGCACCGCGGGCTCCGACACCGCCGCGGCCTGCGCGTGCAACTGGATCAGCACCAGGTCGCGGTCGGTGATCAGCTTGGCGTACGCGTCTCCCATGGCGGCGAGCACCACATGCGCCGAACCGCCGTCCGCGTCCGCGACGGCCTGCTCGAGGCAGCCGCGGACCTGGACGAAGCAGCGTTCGACGACCGCGACGAACAGCGACTCCTTGTTCGGGAACAGCCGGTAGACGTACGCCTGCGAGATCCCCGCCTGCTTCGCGACCTCCGTCGTGGTGGTCCCGAAGTACCCGCGCGCCGCGAAGGTGCCGATCGCCGTGCGCAGGACCGTCTCGCGCCGCTCCTCGGCGGTGGACAGTTGGCGGGTTCGCTCGTTCGTCATATGAGTAATAAACCACTCACACTTGCCCGCGTCAAGCCCGAGCCCGCCGCGCGCTTCCGATCTCGCCCATCCTCACTACCTCACCACGAGCTACGAGATCCCGAGGGTGACGCTGTTCGACGTGCCGCCACTCGTGGTCACCGACACGCTCGCCGTAGTACCGGACGCAACCGCCCACTCGTTGCTAGGCCCGGACGGCTCCGGCACCGTGAACGTGATCGACGTGTTGCTCCAGCTGTCGATCGTGAACAGCGCCAGATCGACCGGGCCGCCCCAGTTGATGCCGTTGTCGGAGAAGGTGACGTAGCGCCCCGCCTGGGCCGCGCCGAAATTCGTGCCGGTGATGGTGACCTTCGTCCCGGCCGAGGCGGAGCTCGCAGAGATCGAGGAGATCGCGGGCGCGGACGGGATGTTGGCGACGGTGATGTAGTTCAGATTGATCGCGCCAGTGTCACCGCTCGTGCGCGCGACAGTGATCAGGTTCGTGCCGCCGGTCAGCGTCACGGTGCCGGAAACCGTGCCCCACGTCGTCCACGCGGTGTCGAGGTTGCCGAAATTGACGGTGACCGGGGACATCACGACGTTGCCGGACTCGTCGCCGACACCGACGGTCATCGTGCTCGTCGCGCCGGTGCCGTTCGCGTACCGGTACGTGATGGCGTACGTTCCGGCAGTCGGCGCGTCCACCGCGAAGGTCACCGAGGCACCGGCGTTCGCGGACTGGAGGTTGTCGACGAAGCCCATCGCGGCGTAGCCGGTGTGGTTGTTGTTGAACATCGCGCCGCCGTTCCAGTTGGCGAACGCGGCCTGGTACGTGTTCACGCTCAGACCGGTCGGCACGACGTGCACGATCTGCGAGGCGTGCGGGGCCAGCGCCGTGGAAATCTGGCTCTGCCCGGTGGCGGTCGTGCAGGCCCACAGGTCGTACACGGTCGCGGTGCCGCTGAGCCCGAGGTCGCTGGAGAAGCTGATCGACTTCGTCACGGTGCTGCTGTCGTTCCGGTTGAACAGCGCGACGACCCACGAGCCGTCGGGAAGCTGACCGGCCCAGCGCTCCGTGTCCCGCGCGCCCGAGTCCGACGAGTAGAAATCGCCGTTGTAGTAGTACGGCTTGCCGACCAGACCCTGCCGGCGCAGGGCGAGGACCGCCGTGTTCTGCCACAGACTGATGTCGCTGCCGATCGTGTCCACGCGGTCGGTGATCGCGAGCTGCGACCCGGCGACCGTGAACAAGTTGATCGCGGTCTGCCTCTCCGCGGTGGAGCTGAAGCTGCTCATCGCGAGGAAGTCGCCGTCCAGGATCAGCCCGGTGCGCCCGGACAGGTGCGACCAGCCGGTGAAGCCGCAGAACGGGTTGTACCACTGGCTCCAGTCGTTCTGCCAGGTCTGCCGTCCGCCGCTGAGCCAGGACCAGCCGCCGGTCGTCATGTCCGCGTCGATGCGCACCGAGTCGCCGTAGAGGATCTCGTTCGCGGCGTTGTTGAACAGGTTCGGCATCACGACGCTGACCTCGATGCCGTTGCCCGCCGCCTCCGCGACCCAGGACAGGGCGGTCGCGTAGTCCGCGCTGCCGTGGTCCACGCCGACGGTGCCGACGTTCGCGTCGTAGCCCGACTCGTACCAGGACCAGAAGTCGGTGCGCAGGAAGGCGACGCCCATGTTCTTGAAGTAGTCCACGTAGCCCTGGACGTACTCCTTGGCGCCGTTCGCGCTGACGTTGACCCAGTAGATTTCGTCGTCGGAGTTGAGCACGTCGCCCGAGGTGACGATGTCGGCGACCGGGATCGACGTGCCCACGACCGTGATCGAGGTGTCCTTGACCGCGCTCGCCGCGACCCACAGCGGGTTGTAGTAGACCCCGAGCTTCATGCCCAGGCCCGCGAGGTAGCTGACGTAGTAGGCCCAGCCGTTCGTCCACGAGTCGCTGTAGCTGGTGATGTAGCCGTTGGAGTTCGTGGTCTGCGTGTAGTCGACCCAGCCGTCCGTGCAGCACATCGTGTAGCCGTACGGCGCGAGGTTCTCCGCGACCCACGTGATGTTCTGCTGCCACACGCTCTCGGTCAGCGTGGCGTTGTTCGTGTAGTTCCAGCTGTACGGCGACCAGTACAGCGGCCCAACCCCAGCGCGCGTGTAGACGCTGTTCCGACTGGTCACCGGCAAACTAGGCGACCCAGCCGCAGCGAGAGCCACGTCCAGCGGCACGGCCGGCCGAGCACCGACCACACCCCCGTCCCCCGTGCCCCGCCCCGCACCGATCGCCAACGCCGTCAACGACCCCGCGGCGGCCACTCCAGTACCACGCAGCAGTGCTCGACGGGAGATACTCATCCTCGCTGCCTCCAAAGCCGTGGGCGCACTCCGCTGTGCGCGCGCTGGTGAGTGTGGCCGAGGTAATTTCTCTTGTCAAGAAACAAAATCCGCGCCGACGTGGGCGGGCTGCTCGTACCGTATCCGGAACAGGGCCGCACGCCAGGTCAGCGCGCCCTATCATGACCCGGGAAAGTATGTCGTGGACACGTGCGGACAGGTGGAGAGCGCGAGATGACGGCCGGTGGCGAGCGGATCACGATCGGGTTCTCCGAGCAGCCCCGGCCGCGCGCCGTGGACCGCGGCGCCGACAACACCCGCGGCCGGCTGTTCGCGGAGATCCTGACCTCGGGCCCGCTCTCCCGCACCCAACTGGCACAGCGCAGCGGACTCTCCCAGTCCACCGTCACCAAGGTCGTCAACCCGCTGATCGACGCCGGTTTCGTAGCGGAGACCGGCGAACAGTCCACCGGCATAGGCCGCCCTCAGCGCCTGCTGGCGGTCGCCGCCGACCGACGTGCCGCGATCGGCGTGAAGATCGGCCCCAACGCGGTGACCGGCGTACTCACCGACCTGCGCGCCCAGGTGATCGGCCAGCGCACAAGGCCCCTGACCGCAGGCCACGACCCGTCCGCCGCCCTCTCCGCCGCGGCAGCCGTCGTCTGGGACCTCCTGGCCGGCCATGTAGGCGCCCGAGAAAAACTGATCGGCGTAGGAGTAGGCCTAGGCGGTCACGTGTCGGCAGCCGAGGGACGCGTCGTACGATCCGGCGTCCTCGGCTGGAACGACGTAGAAGTAAGCGCCCCACTAGCCGCGGCGACAGGCGTAGCCACCGTCATCGGCAACGACGTAGACACCCTCGCCGTAGCCGAACGCTGGTTCGGCGCAGGCCGCGACGTGGACGGATTCGCCTTGGTCACAGTGGGCCCAGGCGTAGGCTGCGGCCTGTTCCTAGGCGGCGAACTCGTCACCGGCGTAGGCGGCCTGGCCGGAGAACTAGGCCACATCCCCATGCTCGCCGACGGCCCCAAGTGCACCTGCGGCAACCACGGCTGCCTGGAAACCCTAGCCTCCGACGACGCCGTCCTCAGACGCATCGCCGACGACGGCGGCCACTGCGCCACCATCGAAGAAGCCGTAACCGCAGCACGTGACGGCGACCCCAGCGCCGTGGCAGCCTTCGAAGCCATGGGCACCGCCCTGGGCCGCGGCCTCGCCACCCTCTGCAACCTGGTCAACCCCGGCCGCATCGTCCTGGCCGGAGAACGCGCCGGAGCCTTCGACCTCTTCGGCCCCGCCTGCACCCAAGCCTGGCGCGCCCAAGCCTTCTCCACCGCCGCCACCGACTGCGAACTCATCGTCGACGTCACCGACGACTCCCTCTGGGCCCGAGGCGCCGCCTGCCTAGTAATCCGCGACGCCGTGGGCATGCCCCAGCCCTGACCCCTCGATACGGCGAGGCGCGCCCGTTGAACCGAACGACATTGGGTATGTAGTAGGCGATCGGCCCGGACGTAGCCGGCGGGGCGGCAAGATCGTCGACTGCTGAGTCCCGTCACCGTCCGGTCGCGCGGATGTCACGACTCCGACGTCGATGCCAATTTTTTTCTTGACTCACGAAAATCAGTGGCGCCATACTCCCTGACACGCAGTCGTTGTCGAGGCCTAGGGAGGGGGTTGCCATCATGCGAGCGACGGAACTGCTCGGGGAGGCGACTCGGGCCGAGATCTTCGGGCAGGTGCTCACGGCCGGGCCGATCTCCCGGTCCGGGCTCGCGGCTCGGTTGGGGCTCTCTCCCTCCACGGTGACGCGGCTGCTACCGCCGCTGCTCGAAGCCGACTACATCCGTGAGGAGGCCGAGCCGGGGCCCGCAGCGGGACCTGGGCGACCTCAGCGGTTGTTGAGCGTCAATCTGGAGCGGCATCTCGTGGTCGGCGTGAAGATAGCGCCGAACGTGGTGTCGGGCGTGGTCACCGACATGGGCGCGCGAGTGCTCGCGCGGGCGTCGCTCGACATCGACGGCTGCGCGCCGGAGATCGCTTTGAACGCGGCCGGGCGGCTCGTGCGGCGGCTGCTCGGTTCGGTCCCGCAGGGCACGGTGCGCACGCTCGGTGTCGGCGTCGGGCTCGGCGGACACGTGGACGCCGCGTCGGGGATCTGCCGGTATTCGGGGATCCTCGGTTGGCGCGACGTGGACGTGGCGTCGCCGCTCGCAGCCGCTACCGGCCTTCCAGTGGTCGTCGGCAACGATGTCAATGCTCTGGTAGTTGCGCAGCGCTGGTTCGGCGCGGGCCGCGAATCGGACACGTTCGCCGTCGTCACGATCGGCGCCGGGATCGGCTGCGGACTGCTGGTCGGCGGCGCGCTGTTCACCGGGTCGTCCGGGCTGGCAGCGGAGTTCGGCCACATCCCGATCGACCCGGCCGGGCCGGTCTGCACCTGCGGGCGGCGCGGCTGCCTGGAGGCGCTGGCCTGCTCGGAGTCGGTACTCGCACGACTGCGTCACGTGGGCATCGCACTGCCGGACATCGCAGCAGCGGCAGCCCTAGCCCGCACTGAACCCGCAGCGTTCGGGCCCGAGCCGTTTGAGCCCACAGCTTCGGATGTTCGGGCGGCGCGGGCTGCGTTCGCGGCGGCGGGGGATGCGTTGGGGCGGGGGCTGGCGACGCTGTGCAATCTGATCAATCCCGAGCTGGTGATTCTGGCCGGCGAGGGTGTGTCGGTGTACGACCTGCTGCGGCCGGCTGTGCACGACGCTCTGTCCCACCACGCTTTCTCCTCCGCCGCGGCCGACTGCACCGTCCTGGTCGATCCCGTGGACGACGACATGTGGACGCGTGGCGCGGCCTGCCTGGTGCTCCGGGCTACCGTGCGCGCGCCGCTGCTGTCGAAGCACCACCCACCCGCAACACGACCCTCACTCGCGGCCTGAGCCGCCTGAATCGCAAGGAAGCGATCTGATGACAGCGTTGACGAGAACCGTGACGAACGTGACGAAGAACGCGACGAAGACCAGGCGCCGGACCGCGGCCACGGCAGTGACGGCCGCCGCCGTGCTCGCGCTCGGCACCGCGTGCTCCTCGTCCTCGGGCTCGACCACCGCCCCGGCGGCGACGGGCTCGGCGTCCGGCACGATCACCTGGTTCGCCAACCAGTTCGGCCCGACCTCGAGTGACGTGCGCAAGACCCTGATCGCCGACTTCGAGAAGCAGTACCCGAACATCAAGGTGAACCTGGAGCAGGCGCCGAGCGACTCGGACACCTACCGCTCCACGCTGATCACCCAGATATCGGGCGGGTCGAGCAGCTTCGACGTCTACAACGGCGACGTGGTGTGGCCCGCGCAGTTCGGCAAGCAGAGCCTCGCGCTGCCGCTGAACTCGTACTTCGACTCGTCGTACTGGAACACCTTCTCCAACGGCCTGGTCACGAGCCTGACGTACAAGGGCCAGACGTACGCGGTGCCGCTGTTCACCGACAACGCGTTCCTGTTCTACCGCAAGGACCTGCTCGCCAAGGCGCACCTGCCGGTCCCGACCACCTGGGAGCAGCTGCAGTCGGAGGCCGCGACCCTGCAGAAGGACGGCCTGGTCAAGTACGGCTTCGCCGCGCAGTTCAGCTCGTACGAGGGCCTGACCTGTGACTTCACCGAGTTCGCGGCGGACGCGGGCGGCTCGACGGTCAGCTCGGACGGCACCAAGGCCACCATCGACTCGGCCGCCGACCAGAAGGCGCTGACCTACATGCGCGGCCTGATCACCTCGGGCGTGGCGCCGGCCGCGATCACCACCTTCCAGGAGCAGCAGTCCGAGACCCTGTTCACCTCCGGCCAGACCGCGTTCCTGCGCAACTGGACGTACGCGTACGCGGACTCGAACACGCAGGGCACGTCGAAGGTGGCGGGCAACGTCGGCGTGACGAACCTGCCGACGTTCGCCGGCCAGGCCGCCCCCGGCTACTCCGTGACCGGCGGCTGGAACCTGTACATCAACCCGCACAGCAAGAACCTCGCCGCGGACGTCGACTTCCTGAAGTGGATGACCGGGACGCAGGCGCAGACCATCATCGCCGAGCAGGGCGGCGAGATCCCGACCGTCGCGAGCGTGCTGCAGAACTCCGCGGTGCAGGCCACCAACCCGGCCTTCCCGATCGCGGCGAAGAACAAGCTGAACGCCCGTCCGTCGTTCGTGGCGCAGTACTCGCAGGTGAGCGCCGCGATCTACAACAACGTGAACGCCGCGCTGTCCGGTTCGACGAGTCCGGCGGCCGCGCTGTCCTCGGCGAGCAGCCAGATCAACACGGCCCTGCAGAGCAACGGTCTGTGATCCACCGATGACCGTCGTCGATACTCGCGGAGACCGCGAGACGACCGGCGCGGTCGGCCCCGGCCGACCGCGCCGCGGGGGCCTGCGACGCTCGAACGCCCGGCTCGGCTGGGCGTTCGCGTCGCCGGCGCTGCTGGTCGTCGCCGCGGTGATGATCTTCCCCATCGTCTTCTCGATCGTGATGTCCTTCAGCAACGTCAACGTGACCGGCAACGGTTTCCAGCTGAACGGCACGACCGGCAAGAACTACTCGATCCTGTTCGGCTCGGACCGCTACTGGCACGACCTCGAGTTCACCGCGATATACACCGTCGTCACGGTGACCGCCGAGATGGTGCTCGGCACGCTGGTCGCGCTCGTGCTGGAACGGCTCACGGTCGGACGCGGCTGGCTGATGGCGCTGCTGCTGTTGCCGTGGGCGCTGATCACGGTCGTGTCGGCACAGCTGTGGGCGTATATCTACAACGGCGTCTACGGCGTGCTCAACGCGATCCTGGGCTCCGTCGGCGTGCACAACGTCAACGTGCTGGGCACGCCGATGCAGGCCTCGATCGCGATGGGCGTCGCCGACGTGTGGAAGACGACGCCGTTCGTCGCGATCATGGTGCTCGCCGGGCTCGTCATGCTGCCCAGCGAGGTCGTCGAGGCGGCCCGGGTGGACGGCGCGCGCGGCTGGACGATCTTCTGGAAGATCCGGCTTCCGCTGCTGCGCCCGGCGCTCGCGGTGGCCGTGATGTTCCGCATCCTGCAGGCCTTCGGCCTGTTCGACCTGCCGTACGTGCTGACCAACGGCGGGCCCGGCACCAGCACCGAGTCGCTCGCCGTGCTCGGCTACAAGGTGCTCTTCAACGACCTCGAATTCGGACCCGGCGCGGCCGTCGCCGCGAGCACCGCGATCATCGTGCTCGTGGTCTGCCTTGTGTTCCTCAAGGTGTTCCGCACCCAGGTCGGCGAGCAGGAGGACTGACCATGGCCAGACGCCGCAAGAACCTGGGCACGAACATCGCCGCCATCGCCGTCGCGGCCTTCGTCGCGCTGCCGCTGTACTGGATGGTCGCCTCGGCCTTCAAGGGCCAGGCGGACATCACCTCGGCGGCCGCGGTCCCGCCGCATCCGACGACCGCCAACTTCAGCAACGCGTTCTCGAACTACGACTTCGGCACGTACCTGATGAACTCGGCGATCGTCGCCGTGGCCACGACCGTGATCGTGCTCGCGCTCGGCACCTTCGCGGGCTACGCGCTGGCCCGGCTGCCGATGCGCGGCAAGACCTCGATCATGACCGCGCTGCTGATGATCTCGCTGTTCCCGACGATCGCCGTCGTCGCGCCGCTCTACCTGCTGCTGCGCGACATCGGCTGGCTCAACAGCTACCAGGGCCTCGTCCTGTCGTACACGGCGCTGATGCTGCCGTTCGCGATCTGGATCCTGCGCAACTTCTTCCTCGGCATCCCGAAGGCGATGGAGGAGAGCGCGCGGGTGGACGGTGCCGGGCCGATCCGCACGGTGGTCACGGTGATCCTGCCGCAGGCGCTGCCGGGCGTCTTCACGGCGGGCGTCTTCACCTTCGTCGCCGCGTGGACCGAGTTCATCATCGCCCTGACCCTGAACAATTCCGACCACTACCGCACCATCGCCGTCGGCATCGCGCTGTTCGGCGGGCAGTTCACCACCCCGTACGGGACCATTTTCGCCGCCTCGGCGGTGGCGATGCTCCCGATCGCCGTGCTCGTCCTGGTCTTCCGCCGCGCCGTGGTCTCCGGACTCACCGCCGGCGCGGTCAAGGGCTGACGAGCCAGGCGAGCCGTCCCCACGTCGAAAGGTCCGACCGCACCCGTGTCCGCGCCCACCACCGCACCCGGCTGGCTCACCGACGCCGTCCTCTACCAGATCTACCCGCAGTCCTTCGCGGACTCCGACGGGGACGGCGTCGGCGACCTGCGCGGCATCGCCGAGCATCTCGACCACCTCGCGTGGCTCGGGGTCACCGCCGTCTGGCTCAACCCCTGCTTCGCCTCCCCGATGCGCGACGCCGGGTACGACGTGTCCGACTACCTCAGCATCGCCCCGCGCTACGGCTCGAACGACGATCTGGCCAAGCTCGTCGAGCAGGCGGCCGAGCGCGGGATCAAGGTTCTGCTCGACCTGGTCCCCGGCCACACCTCGGACCAGCACCCGTGGTTCCTCGCCTCCGCCGCCGATCCGGACGACCACCGGTACATCTGGACGGACGGCGGCGAGGCTGAAGGGTCCGGCGGCGCATCCGGCGGCACGTCAGCTGGCGGATCCGTCGGAGCGGGCGGCGCGGAGGGGCGGCTGCCTGCCGGGTTCGTGGCGTCGCCGGGATCACGGGGCGGCGGGTATCTGCCGAACTTCTTCGAGTTCCAGCCCGCGCTGAACTTCGGGTATGCGCGGCAGGATCCCGCGGAGCCGTGGCGGCAGCCGGTGGATGCGGAGGGGCCGCGGGCGAATCGGGCCGCGTTGCGCGAGATCATGACGCACTGGCTCGGGCTCGGCGTGGCGGGCTTTCGGGTCGACATGGCTTCGTCGCTGGTCAAGGACGATCCCGGCTTCGTGGAGACCGGGAAGCTCTGGTCCGAACTGCGCGACTGGCTGGACCGGGAGCATCCGGGGGCCGCGCTGCTCTCGGAGTGGGGCGATCCGGCCGTGTCGGTGCCCGCGGGCTTCCACGCGGATTTCTTCCTGCAGTTCGGCGGCGAGGGCTGGGGACTGCCGTACCGCTCGCTCTTCCAGACGGCGGACGGGACGGTGGACGCGGAGCACGCCGCGGAACCCTGCTACTTCGACGCGGCGGGCGAGGGCTCCGCGACGACGTTTCTTGCCGCCTACGCGCGCACGGTGGCGGCGATCGGCGAGCCCGGTCACGCCATTCTCCCCACCGCCAACCACGATTTCGCCCGCATGCACTGCGTGCCGCGTACCGCCGAGCAGCTCCCGGCGGCGTTCGCGTTCCAGCTGACCTTCCCGACCGTGCCCGCGATCTACTACGGGGACGAAATCGGCATGCGCTACGTGCCGGACCTGCCGGAGAAGGAGGGCAGCGTCCTCGGCCCGCACTACAATCGCGCCGGTTCGCGCACGCCGATGCAGTGGAGTCCGGGTGCGAACGCCGGTTTCTCGTCCGGTCCCGCCGACCGGCTGTACCTCCCCGTCGACACCGAGCCCGGCGCCCCCGACGTCGCCACGCAGCGTGCCGACGAGAACTCGCTCCTGCACGTCGTCAGAGACCTGATCACGCTGCGCCGCGAGAACCCCGAACTCGGCCCGACCGGCTCTCTCGAGGTCCTGCACGACGGCTACCCGCTCGCCTACATCCGCGGCGGACGGTTCCTCGTCGTCGTCAATCCGTCGGGCAGGCGGGTCGAGCTCGCCATCGACGGAAGATGGGATCCGGCCGCGGCGACACCGTGCGTGCGCGGCCGAGGAGTGGAGATCAGCGGCACGTCCGTCACCGCCGACCCCTTCGCATTCGGCGTCTTCCGGTTCTAGGTTGTAACGGTCCACCACCCCGGGGGAGTCACGGCCGGGTGTGCGGCGGTACGTCGCCGCGCACCCGGCCGACGGTCTCTTCGGGCGTCAATCCGAGGGTGAAGACGGTGCGCGTCGCCACGTCGTGCGGAGTCGGGTCGTCGAGCCACGCGGCGAGGAAATCGTGTCCCTCCGCGATCCACGGCCCGCCCTTGGTCGCGATGCACCGTTCCCGCAGCTCGGCCAACGACACGTCTCGGTCCGGCGAGGGCAGCACGTGCACCACGTCAGGGCAATTTTTGAGCGCGGCCCGCACCTGATCACGCAGCTCTGGGTCGGTGTAGCTGGTGTGCCCCGCTCCCAACGCGATCACGGCGTCGGGGTGGTCGGCGATGATGCGTGCGACCGCGTGCGCTCGGGCAGGTTCCCATTCGATCTCGGCCGCCAGACGTCCCACAGCAGTAATTCGCTCCCGCAGCCGCGCGATGCTCCACCCGACCTCGGCGTAGTACGGCTCCCCCACGGCGTCCACGTCGATGAACGGGCACCGCAGCTCGGCCGCGAGCAGTTCGCCGAGGGTCGTCTTACCGGTGGCGGGCGGCCCGACCAGAACCATCAACGGCAACGGCAACGGCAACGGCAACGGCGCAGATTTTGTCATGCCGCGTTCACCGGCTTATCTGCCGGCTTGATCAGCGGCACGTCACGCGAGATCTCACGGAAGCCGAGGCCGTAGTACAAACCGCGCGCCGCAGGTTGTCCCGGCGAGCCCACGCATACGACCGTCGCGTGTTCGGCGCCCGCCGCGCGTGCCAGGTGCATGCCGTGCAGCATCATCGCTCGCGCCAGGCCGAGGCGCCGGTAGTTCGGATGCGTGCCGACCGGCTCGAACTCGATGGACTTATTCACCGCGTCGAACCACATGATCGCCGAGCACGCCATGGTCCCGTCCGGCGCCTCCACCAAAACGTGCAGATCCCCGCGATACGCCGTCGTCCCGCGCACACCCTCGTAACTCTCGGCCGTGTACGGCGACGGTGTCCACGCATCCAGGTGCGCACGCACCGCAGCTTCCGGAGCGGCCTCGTCAGCGGTACGGAAGCGGAACCCGGCGGGCAGCACCGGCTGCTCGATCTCCGCGAGGTCACGCTGGTTGAGCTGGGTCCAGTCGCCGTCGTCGGCGAGCAACTTCGCGTCGGGCTCGTATCCGTGCGCCGCCCACCGCGCGAGCGCGTACTCCTCAGCGTCCGTCGGCGAGAGGGTGCGCTCAAGCCCGGCTGCCACGTCTTCGTGCCAGGCGATCACCTCGTCGACCAGCTCGACGTGGTCGGGATGCACTTGGTAGCTGAGCGAGGTCCCGGCGACGACCTTGACCGACCCGTCGTTGCGCCGGACCGTGCGCGGCATAAAAACCCATCCCCACGCCACGAGCTCGCCGCCGGAGAACCACAGGCGCCGCGGCCACGTGTCGCCGTACGCCGCGTGCCCCTTCCCCCAGACCCAGGCGAGTTCCCCGTACGAGGCCCCGGAGCTGATCAGATCCGGCCGGACGGCCGTCACGCGCTGCGCCAAGCCCTGCATGAGCTCCACGTCCGCCGCGCTCAATAGCTCGAAGTCGGTCACGTCTCGCCACTGTGCCAGCCCGCCGCCGCACCGTCGATCCGTTTTCCGCACGACGCGGCAGGGCGAGGCGGCAGGCGAGGCGGGGCGAGGCGGCGGCACGACGCGGCACGCCGTGTTGCGGCATGGCGCGGCTAGCATGGCTGACGTGGCGAAGGACCCGCAGATCAAGAGGCTGACCCGGCTGCGCAACTCGCGCGGTTGGAGCTTCCCGAGCCCCGTCGGCGGGTTCACGGCGACCGAGATCGCGGGCTTCGATCCCGTCGGGCAGGTCTTCGGCGCGACGGTGGCGTACCTCGGCCCCTCCAACCTCGGCCTGTGCTTCGTCCCCAACGGCAGCGGATCACGCGGCGGACAACGCGGCGGCGCTCGTTCCTGCGCCGACCCGTCCAACCCGCTGCTGGCGAAAATCACCGCGGCGCGCGGCATCGCCATCGAACGCGCGGTGGCGGAGTGCCAGGCGCTCGGCGGCGACGGGATCATCGGGATGCGCGTGAACACCACCGGCATCTTCACGGAGTCGGTGGAGGTCATCGTCGAGGGCACGGCCGTACGCGCACGATCCCTCACGCGCCCGCCGGAACCGTTCACCACGCACGTCTCCGGCCCCGACCTCGCCCGGCTGCTGCGTTCCGGCTGGATGCCCTTCGCGCTGGTCTCCGGCCTGTCGATGGCCGCCTGCCACTTCGAGGACGCCATGTTCCAGCAGACCCGCCGCGGCGTCGGCACCGCCGCCAACCGCGAGGTCACCGGCTACACCCGCCTGGTCAACGACGCCCGCCGCGAGGCCCGCGCAGCCCTCGACTACGCCGTCCACAGACAGCAGGGCGAGGGCGCCGTGATCGACGGGATAACCCTCCAGTTCAGCGAGCGCGAATGCCCCGACTTCGACCAGCGCGCCGACTACCTCGCCCAGGCCACCATCCTCGGCACCGCGATAATTCCCTTCGACCGAACCATCCCCACCACGCCCCGACCCCCGCTGACCATCATGCGCCTCGACGCGCGCACAGAGACGGGGACAGGGGCGGCGGCCACGACCCGGCCCGGGCCCGAGCCTGAATCCGGCCCGAGCATCGTCCCCAAGACCAGCCTCGGCGACAAAACCTTCGCGTACCTGGCCAGCCGCCAGCGCATGCAGTGAACGGCCGCGGCCGCTACTCCACTGCCTGGCCGTGGAACCTGGCCAGGACCTGCTGTTTTTGGCGGCCGGTGGGGGTGGAGAGGTCGAAGGGGGTGGCGAGGACGATGGCGGCGGCGCCTTGGGCCCAGGCGGCGTCGTCCCAGGGTTCTACTTCGATGGGGGTGTCGGACATGGGGGCGGGGATGGCGCCGATGAGGGTGGCGCGGAAGGCGGCGTCCCAGTGGCGCCAGGCGGCGGCGCCTTCGCCTAGGACGATGACGATCTCGGGGTCCAGGACGGTGACGAGGGCGGCTACGGCGCGGGCGAGGGTGGTGGCGGCTTGGGCGTAGACGGCGGCTGCCTGGGCGTCGCCGCGGTCGGCTAGTTCTTGGAGGCGTTCCACCCCCTGGCCTTCGCGGAGGATGCCCGCGGTCTGCCCGGCGCGGACCAGGCCTGCGGAGCCCACGATCGTCTCCAGGCAGCCGCGGTTGCCGCAGGCGCAGGGGGTGCCCTTGGGGTCGATCGGGAAGTGGCCGAATTCGCCGGCGCCGCCGTGGGAGCCGCGGTAGACGGTGCCGCCGGTGACGATGCCGAGACCGACGCCGCTGCCGATCGTGAGGACGAGGAAGTCGCGGTGGCGGCGGCCTCGTCCGAAGAGCTGCTCTGCCACGGTCAGGGCTTTGACGTCGTTTTCCACCAGGACGGGCAGGCCCAGGGCGCCGTGCAGGTGTCGGCCCAGGGGTACGTCGCTCCAGCCCAGGGTCGGTGCGTGCACGCGGCCGTTGTCGGGGCTGTCCACCACGCCGGGCACGCCGATTCCCAGGCCGAGCAGCGGGATCTCCAGCTGTTCCTCGACGAAGGGACGCAGCGCCGAGGCCAGCCTTCCGGCGGCCTCGGGCGCGAGTGCGTCGAACTCGAGGGTGTGCGCGGCGAGCACGGAGCCGTCCAGTCGGGCCTCGACGATGGCGACGTGGTCGGCCGCCACCTTGACGCCGACGGCGCGCGCGGCGGTGCCGACCAGGCCGATCAGCTGGCCGCGCCGGCCGCCGCGGGACGGGGCCTCCTCGTCCAGCTCCCGGACCATCGCCTGGTCCAGCAGCCTGCGCACGACGGCGGTCACCGTGGGCGGGCTCAGGGCCAGCTCGCGGGCCACGTCGGCGCGGGACATCGGCCCCGCTCTCCCGAGCAGGGCCAATACCGCCGTCTGGGTCAGATCGCGTCCCGCGGACGACTTCGTGCTCACCTGCTACTGCTACCTTTCAGCGCACGCGAATGATGGTGCGCCCTTCAGCGCCTCGGCGCCTTTTCAGCGCGTCACGTTTCCGTAGAGCGTAGTACTCGACGAACCCGCCAGCTCGTAGTGGACGGCGCCGAGGTCGTCGTCGTCCCACGCGCCGGTGGACGGGTTCTGATACGCCAGCTCGACGTCCAGGTACGACCACGAGCCGGTGGCCGCGGATCCACCGCTCGCGAGGGCCGAGATGGGGATCTCCGCCTCGATGCGGCCGGTGGAGGTGTCCCACTGCGGTGCGATGGTGCTCAAGCTCGAACCTGAGGTCCAGCCGCTCGAGTTGGCCGAGAAGGTGGCGTAGCTGCTGCTGTCGCTCCATCGCCCGACCAGGTAGTTCATCGAGTGGTCGAGGGTGCCGCCGTACTCCGCGGACGTCGTGCCGGTCAGCGAGGACGAGTGGTTGAAGTCCTGCGCATAGACGAGCAGCGCGAACTTGGGGGTCGCGCCGTACGCCGAGAACGCACCCGAACTGTTGTCGACGCGGACGTAGATGTTGCTGGCGTCGTTGCTGATGTAGACGTCGCCGATGTTGGTCATCGCGCTGCCGGACGAGCTCTTGCCGGATGCGAAGGTGTAGTAGGGGATGTTCGTCCACTTACTCCAGTCGCTGCTCGGCGTCGTCGTGATGTTGACGGACGCGTAGTCGCTGGCGTTCACGTTCGTCGCGTAGACCCGCGGGTCGTATTTCCCGCTGTAGGTGAGCGCGGCCAGGATGAACGCGGAGGCGGTCAGCGGCTCCGACATCGTGCTCAGCACCGGCTGGCTGGTCGGCCACGCGACGGCCTCGCCGGGCGGCATGTCGCCGACGCCCGAGACGCTCACGTAGTACTGCAGCCGTTGGAGCGCGAGCGCGTTCTGGCCGCTGTAGACGTCGTAGACGGTGTCGAACATGGTCATGTTCGGCCACACCGGTTCCGCCGCGAGCGCCTCGTCACCGGCCGGGTCGTACTGGCTGGTGTAGTAGTACGTGTCGCCGGTGTAGCGCGCGATTCCGTACGTGTCGTGGGTCAGGTTGGTGTCGATCGCGCTCGCCATCGCCGCGGCCCGCGAGGAGGATGCGTCCACGTCGCCGGTCACGACGAGTGCCATCGACGAGGAGTCGAGCAGCGGGTTCACGGTCGTGCCGTCGGTCTGGATGCCGCGGTCGTAGTAGCCGCCGCTCGCGTTCCACAGGCCGGGCGTGCTCGCGGTGTCGCTGCGCTGGATCGACGAGAGGATCGTGCTGGCCGCGCCGTTCCACGCGTCGGCGCTGGTGGAGGCGGATTCGGTCTTCGCCAGGATCGCGGCGGCCCGGAGACCGGCGACGTAGTACGCCTGGGTGAAGATCTGGTACTGGTAGTTCTCCTCCCAGATGCTGTTGTCGGGGGCGCCGAGTCCGTTGCTCGCGATGTTGTTCTCGACGAAGTTGGCGGCGGCCTCGACGACCGGCCACATCGTGGAGAGGAACGTGCTGCTTCCGGTGTCCGCGTAGTGTTTCTGCACGCCGACGAGGAATTCGCCGATGCTGTCGTATTCGGGTTCGACGAACGAGACGTAGCTGCCGGACCATTCGTCGTACGTCGTATGCCAGGCGCCGGTACTCAACTGGTTGGCGGCCATGAAGTCCCAGAACTTCTCGGCCTCCGTGTAGTGGCCGCTCGCGTCGAGGGCCATCGCGTCGAACGCCGAGTCGCGCATCCAGGCCTTGTAGCCGTACGAGCCTTCGTTGGTGGCCGCCGGGAACAGGCCGTTCGTCGGGTTCTGCGAGTTCTTGATCACGACGAGGTTGCGCTCGTACGCGGTGTTGACGCCGGTGTCGCTGGTCGAGACGTTGGTCCCGGCGGCGAGCCAGTTCGCGTAGTCGGTCGCGGTCGTGTTGAACCAGTAGGCGCCGGTCTCCGCGCGCGCCGCGTCCGATGCCGACTGCGCGGCGGCCATGGTCGTGCCGAGTCCGAGGTAGTAGTACAGCGTCTGCGAGCTCGACGGCGCGATCGTGACCGTGTTCTGGAAGCCGAGGTCGACGTTCGGCGTGCTCTCGGAGGCGTTGTCGTCGAGGGTGCCGTTCGTGTCGAACTGGCACCACGCGCTCGCGGTCGTGTCGCTGGCCGTGCAGTCGGCGTCGTTGCCCGCCTGGTACGCGGTCGGGCTCTGCAACGCGCCGAGCGTCACGACGTCCTGCCCGGATGCGGTCATGTTGCCGAACAGGGCGTTGCGCGTCGAGTCGTAGGACGCGGCGACGTTCGTGGTCGACGACGTGTTGTTCAGGTGGACCTGGTCGAGGACCTTCCACGAGTACGACGTGGTGGAGGACGGGTTCGTCAGCGTGTAGCGCGCGACGAGGAACGGCTCGTTCGGCACCATCACGTAATCGCGCTTGACCTGGATCGGCATGCTGGCGCTGTTGTACTGGCCGTACGTGGTGTTGAGCACGCCGTTCTCGTCGAGGTACCCGGTGGACGCGAAGTCGTGCGCCTGGTCGTACTTGACGTTGTCGGTGGCGTCGTCGAAGAAGCCGGTGTAGTCGACGATCTGGTTCGTGGACCACTGGTTGCTCGCGCGCAGTTCGGCGATCCGCGGTCCGTAGGTCCCGGTGTCGTTCTGGTTGAGCTTGCTCGCGTTCCAGATCGCCGTGAGGTTCGACCAGTTGTTGATGTATTCGCTGGCCGACGACGTGGTGGACGCCTGGGTCGCGGTGGCGGCGGTCGCGGTGCCGGGGTGCACGGCGACCACGGCCGCGGCGGCCAGCGCGAGGGCTGTGAGCGTTGTGCGCAGGTATGGGCGCCCGCGGCGCCGCACGGAAAGGCTCAGCATGCTGCGGATGCTAAATTCGGCGGCTGAATAATGTCAAGGAATAATCTGACCAAGACTGTGCCGGGACGGTGAGGAGTTCGTCGGTCAGGGCGGGGTTGAGCAGCGGTCCGTGGTCGCCGGTGACGGAGAGCGCCGAGGCCGCGGTGAGGTGGCCGCGACGCAGGCTGCGCTCGACGGATTCGCCGCGCAACCGCCCGACGAGGAAGCCTGCGGCGAACGCGTCACCGGCGCCGACCGGCTCGACGACCTCGACGGCGAGTGCGGGAACGATCGTGCGGTCGTCGCCGTGGTACGCGGTCGCCGCGCGCTCGCCGTCCTTGACCACCAAGGTTTTCGGCGACGGGAGCAGCGCGCGCACGTCGTCCGGTTTACGCAGCTTCTCGCCCCACAACGCCTGCGCCTCGTCGAGCCCGACGAACACGATGTCGGCGGCCTGTGCGAGGCGACGTAGCAGCGGACCGGCGGGCTCGCGCCAGACGGCGGGACGGTAGTTCACGTCGAAGCTGATGACGGGATGGTCGCCGACGAGCGCGGCCTCGACGAGATCGCGGCAGCTCGCGGAGAGCGCTGGCGTGATTCCGGTGAAGTGCCACAGGTCGGCGGTGCGCAGGGCCTCCTCGTCGAGCACGTATCTGCCCATCGCGGAGGCGGCCGAGCCGTGCCGGTAGTACGAGACCTTCGTGCCGCCGCCGTTGCCGGCCGGGTTCGGGTCCTTGAACAGCAGTCCGGTCGGCCGGTTCGGATCCGTGCGCACGGCCGAGACGTCGACTCCGGCCGAGCTCACGTGGTGCAGCACGCGGCGGCCGAACGCATCGTCGCCGAGCCTTGATACCCACCGCGCGTCGACGCCGTGGTCGGCGAGGTACATGGCCACGTTGGATTCGGCGCCTGCGGTGTCGAGACCGAGCTTTTCGGTGTCGGCGAGGGCGGCGCCGTCCGAGGGGATGAACGACACCATGGTCTCGCCGACGCAGGCGACAGCCGTCATCGACCGGCCTCGGCGGCGATCTGCAGGAACGTCCGGGCCCGTTCGCGCAACGCGGTCAGGTCGCCGCCGTCCGCCGCGTCCTTGATCAGGGGGCTGCCGACGCCGATGGCTGCCGCGCCGAGTTCGAGGTAGCGGCGGCCGGATTCGACGTCCACGCCGCCGACCGGGACGAACGGCGTCGTGGGGAACGGCGCTCGCAGGTCACGGAGATACGCGGGACCGCCCATCGCCGAGGCCGGGAAGAGCTTGACCGCCTCCGCGCCGACAGCCTGCGCGGCGATGACCTCGGAGGGGGTGAGCGCGCCGACGACCGTCGGGAGGCTGACGTGCTGCGCCTCCAAGGCTCCGGCGCCGAGGCCCGGCGTCACGATGAATTCGGCACCGGCGGCACGTGCGTCGCGGGCATCCTGCGCGGTCACGACGGTCCCCGCGCCGATGACCGTTTCCGGCCCGAGCGTCGTGCGGGCGCGGGAGATGGCGTCGAGGGCACGCTCCGAGGTGAGTGAGACCTCGATCAGGCTGACGCCCGCGTCCGCGAGGGTGAGCACGGTTTCGAGTACTGATTCGGCGTGGCCGCCGCGCACGATGGCGAGCAGGCGGCGTTCGCGGAGGAGAGATAGCAGATCCATGATTAGTCCTTCTGCCGGTACGCGGCGATAGTCAACTGCCAGCGCACCTCGCCGGACGCCGGGGTGACGGCGCAGTCCCCCTCCTCGGCGTCTGCGAGGTCGAAGACGCGGCCGAGCATCGGTTCCACGCCGATGCTGCGGTACGGGTCCGCCTCCGGCCAGCCGCCGAGGTTGCGCCAGAGGGCTATGGACGTCGGTTGGTCGCTGACCTGGAGTGATAGGTGCAGGCGATCCGGACCGTCGTCGAGCACTGCGGTGTCGCCGGCGATCACGTCGCCGACGGCGGTCCCGTCGTCCGGGCCGAGCGGGATCACGCGTGGCTCGACGTGCAGCACGGAATTCGGGCTCAGGTCGAGGAGCGCGTGACCGGCCCAGAGGAAGCGGTAACCGGGCTCGGCCACGAGGCGGTAATCGGCGACGACGGACCCTGAGACCACGTCGACCCTGCGAGTCAGTTCGAACTCCGGGCAGGCGACGCGGTATTCGAGCATTGCCTTTCCGGCAGTCCACGCGCGGCTCCAGGCATCGCCGTGGTCCGGGATGCCGCGCACGGTCGGCACGCACTCCTCAAGCCCGCCCGCGTCGGCGAACGCGTCGCCGGGGACGACCTGTGTGCGGCGCGGCTCGTCGCGGTGCCAGAGCCATTCACGTCCGCCGCCGCTCAGCGAGGTCCACCGGCCGCCGTGCTCGGGGTCGATGCGCACGGCAAGTGAAACGGGCGCGAGCCCCACGGGGATCACCACTCGGCCAGCGCGCCGTCGTCGTGCCGCCACACCGGATTACGCCACTTGTGCGCGATCCGGTCGGCCGCGCGCACGGCGTCCTCATCGACCGTGACGCCGAGGCCCGGCTGCCGGCCGCGCACGGCGTGACCGTCGACGAAGCGGAACGGCTCGGGGTCCATCACGTACGACAGCAGGTCGGCCTCCTTGTTGTAGTGGATGCCGAGGCTCTGCTCCTGGATCAGCAGGTTCGGGGTCGCGAAGCCGACCTGCAGGCTGGCCGCGAGCGCGACCGGACCGAGCGGGCAGTGCGGGGCGAGCAGCGCGCCGAAGGTCTCGGCGAGCGAGGCGATCCGGGTCACCTCGCTGATCCCGCCCGCGTGCGAGAGGTCCGGCTGCACGACGGCCATCCCGGCCTGCAAAACCGGCAGGAAGCCGGCCCGGCCGTAGATCCGTTCGCCGGTGGCCAGCGGCACGGGGCTCGCGGCGACCAGCGAGCCGAGCGCCTGCTGATGTTCCGGCAGCACCGGCTCCTCGACGAACAGCGGCCGGTACGGAGCGAGTTCCGGGATGACGCGGCGCGCGGTCGCCGGGGTGAACCGGCCGTGACAGTCCATTGCGACGTCGCGGTCCGGGCCGAGGGCCTCGCGCGCGGTCGCCAGCCGGGCCACGACGTCGTCCACCTCGGCCGCCGTGGCGATCGGCGAAATGCGGCCGCTGGCGTTCATCTTCACCGCCGTGAATCCGGCCTCGACCTGCGCGGCGATCGCGTCCGCGAGTTCTGCGGGCTCGTCGCCGCCGACCCACGCGTAGACCCGGACCTTCTCCCGCACCGGCCCGCCGAGCAGCGCGTATACGGGTGCTTCGTAGGCCTTGCCCGCGATGTCCCACAGCGCTTGGTCGAGCCCTGCGACGGCACTGCTGAGGATCGGCCCGTCGCGGTAGAACCCTGCTCTGGTCATCACCTGCCAGTGGTCCTGGATGCGCAGCGGGTCTTGGCCGATCAGGTATTCGGCGAGCACGTCCACGGCCGCGCGGACGACCTCGGCGCGGCCCTCGACGACGGGTTCGCCCCAGCCGACCAGGCCGTCGTCGGTCTCTATTCGGCAGAACAGCCAGCGCGGCGGAACGAGGAAGGTCTCGATTCGGGTGATCTTCACCGGCCGTCCTCCGCCTTCGACGTCTCCGACAGCTCCGAGCGCAGCCGCTGCTCGTCGCTGATGGCCTTGTCCAGCAGGGCGCGCATCGCGGCTTCCGCCTGTTCGGGGTCCTGGGCCCGCACGCCGTCGAGCACGGCCTGGTGGCTCGGGACCGGGTCGTCCGAAGCGTGCTCGGTGCCGTGCACCAACTGGTCACGCGCGGCGAGCGCGGACTCCAGCACCGTCTGCATGCGCTCCAGCAGCTCGTTGTGCGTGGAGCTCAGCAGAGCCCTGTGAAACGCGAGGTCGGCATCGACGGCGGTGCGCGAGTCGTCGGCCTTCGACATCGCCTCCAGCGCCACGTCGAGCCGCGCGAGGTCCTCGTCCGAGCGGCGGATCGCGGCGAGGCGTACGGCGGCCGGTTCGATGATGCCGCGCACCTCGTCGAGACTGCGCAGCAGCGACGCGTCCGCGACCGCGCTGAACTGCCAGCGCAGCACGTCCGGATCGAGCAGGTTCCAGTCCGCGCGCGGCCGCACGTAGGTGCCGCGCTTCTGGCGCGCGTCCACCAATCCCTTGGCCGTCAGCACCTTCAGCGACTCGCGCAGCGCGGTGAGGCTGACACCGAGCTCCTCCTGCAACGCGGTCAGGTCAAGCGTCGCGCCCTCGGGCAGCTCCCCGCTGAGCACGCGTCGGGCGATGGTGTCCACGGTCTGGCCGTGCACCCCGCGGTTTCCGTACAGCGACATGTCCTACGTGTCCTTACTATCTTCGATTCCGGGAGCTATGCCGAGGCCTTGGCGACGGACCAGCCGCCGTCGACCACGAGGCTCGTCCCGGTGATGAAAGAGGCCTGCGGACCGGCGAGGAAGGCGATGGCCGCCGCCACCTCCTCGGGTCTGCCGAAGCGGCCCGCGGGCGTGGCCGCGACGCTCTGCCGCCGATCCTCCGCGCCGACGCGGTCCCACGCGCCGGTCATGATCGGCCCGGGCAGCACGGCGTTGACCCGCACGTCCGGCGCGTACTCGACCGCGAGCTGCCCGCACAGGGAGATGAGCGCGCCCTTGGCCGCCGCGTACGCCGGATGGCCGGGGATGCCGAAGCGCGCGTGCACCGAGGAGACCAGCACCGCGCTGCCGCCGTGCTCGCGCAGGTCGGGCAGCGCGGCGCGGACCCCGAGGAAGGCGCCGGTCAGGTTGACGGACAGCTGGCGGTCCCAGGAGGCGAGGCTCGTCTCGTGCACGGCCGCGACGTCCACCGTGAACGCGTTGCTGACCAGCGCGTCCACCGGCCCGAACGCGTGCGCGGCCTCGATGACGCGGTCCCAGTCCTTCTCGTCGGCGGCGTCGGCCCGCACGAAGACCGCCCGCCCTCCGACCTCGACGATGCGGGCCGCCACCTGCTTGCCCCGCTCGGAGATGTCGGCGAGGACGACCGCGGCGCCGTCGCGGGCCAGGCGTTCGGCCGTCGCCGCGCCGATCCCCGACGCCGCGCCGGTGACCACGGCGACGGATACCGGCTCGTTCATCTGCTGAAAGCTCCTCACTCGCGCTGCCCGTTACATTAATTATGAATTGTGAAGGTTCTCAACGCGCCGCAGCACGACCGCGTCGGCGTCGAAATCAGCCCTCCAGCCGCACGGCAGTCCGGCGTGCAGCAGGTGGGCGCCGCTGTATTCGACACCGGAAACTGCGTCCACGTAGCGCGCGGCCGGGTCCAGGCCGCGTAGCCGCAGCCGGTCCGGACGTCCGGGGAGCAGCGGCAGACCGGTCAGATCGCCGCTGTTCCAGGCGAGGACGATCTCGTGCGAGCCGTCCGGCGCCGAATACTGCACGCCGTACGAGTCGTCGTCCGCCGGAGTGCCGATCAGGTGCACGTCGCCGTGATGCAGCGTGCCGCGCCACCGCTTGTACCAGGCGATCCACTCGGCGGCCTCGGCACGCTGCTCATCCGTCCAGCCGCGCACGTCGGCGCCGATGCCGAGCGCACCCGCCATCGCGGTCACGAAGCGGAAGCGCAGCGAGCGCGGCCGGGTGTCGAAGAACCCTGCGGAGTCGGTCACCCACGAGCTCATCACGTGCGGCGAGTGCGCGTGCAGGAACCCGTGCTGGATGGCCAGCCGATCCTGCGGTCCGGTGTTGTCGCTCGGCCACACGACGTCGGTCGCGGCGACGGCCGCCGCATCGGCGCGCCCTCCCCCGCCCGCGCAGCCCTCGACCAGCACGTCCGGATGCTCGGCGCGCAGAATACTGAGAATCCGGTGGTAATTGGCCACGTGCGCGGCGTCCAGGTCGACGGCGCGCGGCAGCGGATCCCCGGGGCGGCCACGCTCGGTCGGCGGACGGTTCATGTCCCATTTCAGATAGCTGATGGGATGGTTCCGCAGCAGCTTGTCGAGCCAGCCGAGTACGTACTCGGATACGTCAGCGCGGCCGAGATCGAGCGCCAACTGCCCGCGGATCAGTGCGGAAGGCCGTCCGTCGATCGCGTAGATCCAGTCCGGGTGCTCGGCGAGCAGCCGCGATCCCGGGCTGACCGCCTCGGGTTCGACCCAGAGCCCGAAGCCGAGCCCGAGCCCGCGCACCTGGTCGACGAACGCGCCGAAGCCGTCCGGGAACGCCGCCGGATCCGGCTCCCAGTCGCCGAGGCCCGAAGCGTCATCGGGGCGGCCGGTGAACCAGCCGTCGTCCACGACGAAGAGTTCGGCCCCGATCGACGCGGCGATCCGGGCGAGCTCGAGCTGCCCCTCCTGCTCGACGTCGAAGCCGGTGGCCTCCCACGAGTTGTACAGCACCGGCCGGGGCCGCAGGCTGCGCGGCCGACTCTGCCGCCGTTCGAACGCGTGCCAGACCCGCGCCAGGCCGTCGAGCCCCTCGGGACTGAACGCGACCAGCAGTTCCGGCGTCGTGAGCGTGCCGCCGCCGGGCAGCAGCACCTCGGCCTCGTGCGGCTCACGTCCCGCGCGCACCCGCAGCAGCCGACCGGCGTCCACCTGCGCGTCGATGTGCCACGAGCCCGACCAGGCCAGGCTGACGCCCCAGGTCGGCGCGCTCGGGCCGTCCGGTGTCGCGGCGTCCTGCGCGGCGAGCCACGGTGCATAGTCGTGCCCCGAGACGCCCTGGGTGCTGCCGATGCCGAAGCTGCCGCGATCGAGCTGTACGTGCGTGAGCTGGAACTCCTGCGCCCACTGCCCCACCAGATACGTCAGCCGCGCGCCGCCCGGCACCGGCACGTTCACGGCGCCCGAATCCAGCCGCCCGAGCAGCAGATCGCCGTCGCCCATGTTCGCCAGTTCGACCCAGCGCCGGATCACGTCCGTCCCTGGCACCGTCGCGTAGCAGAGCACTGCATCGAGGCCCAGCACGGTGTCCTCGAACTGAATCCGTAGTCCGTCATCCGTGGCCTCCGCACCGGCGAACGACCACCAACTCCCCCGATCCGTGCCCGGCCGCCGCACGTCCAGCTCGGCGCCGCCGAACGGACGCAGCCCGAGCGGCACGTACTCGGCCGGGGCGGCGTCGGCAGCCGTGCGGAAGGGCGTGCGACCGTGCCCGGCCAGCGGCGAGGGACCGTCCTCGACGCCGATCGGACCCCAGGAGGACAGTTCTGCCCAGCCTCCGTGTTCGGGTACTTCGACGGTGTAGGACGTCGTCGCCGTACGCAGCGTCCAGCGGTTCGCGCTCACTTGACGGCTCCGAGGTTCAGACCGGCGATGAAGTGCTTCTGGAAGCGCAGGAACACGGCCACCGTCGGGATCGCGGCGATCACCGAACCGGCGGCGATCACGTTCCAGTACGAGACGAACTGCCCCTGCAGGCTCAGCAGCGCCGGGGTGACCGGCATCTTCGACTGCGTGATCAGCACGGTGATCGGCCACAGCAGGTCGTTGAAAATCCAGGTGAACGCCAGCGCGCCGAGCGCGGCCAGCGCGGGGCGGGTCAGCGGCAGCACGATGCGGAAGTAGACCTGCCACGCGCTCGCGCCGTCGAGCAGCGCCGCCTGCTGGATCTCGCCGGGGATCGTGCGCATGAAGCCCTGGAGTACGAACACGTAGAAGCCGAGGCCGAAGCCGATCTCCACCACGATGAGCGTGGCCAGCGAGTCGTAGAGCCCGAACACCTGGCTGAGCTTCGCCACCGGCACCAGCAGGATCTGCGGGGGCAGCAGGTTGCCGCCGAGCATCAGCAGGATCAGCGTGCGGCGGAACGGGATCCGGTAGCGGCTGAGCGCGAAGGCCGCCATCGAGCCGAGCAGCAGTGTGAGCAGCACGGCCGGGACCGCGACGATCGCGCTGTTGATCAACGCCTGCTGCATGCCGCCGCCGGACCAGGCCGCGGAGTAGTTCCCGGGCGCGAAGGAGTGCGGCAGGGCGTTGAGTCCGTTGCCGAGCACGTCGTCCGTGGAGCGGAAGCTGATGACCAGGATGAGCGCGATCGGCAGGAACCACAGCAGCGACAGCACGCTGGCGCCGGTGTGGAATCCGATGGTGCGCAACCGCTTCGTGCTCATCAGTCGCTCTCCTTGAACGCGCGGACCAGGTAGCTGACGATGACGCCGAACGCGAGCACGAAGATCGCGACGGCCAGGGCGCAGCCGTAGCCGAAGTCGGTGTTCACGAAAGCGGTCTGATACATGTACGTGCTCAGCAGCTGCGAGGAGTTGTAGGGGCCGCCCTGCGTCAGGGCCCAGACGACGTCGAACGAACGCAGCGAGTCGATGATGATCACCGACAGGACGACGGCGTTGACGCTGCGCAGCTGCGGCAGGGTCACGTTGCGGAACTGCTGCCAGGCCGACGCGCCGTCCACCTTGGCCGCCTCGTACAGCGCGGGGTCGATGCCCTTGAGCCCGGCGAGATACAGCACCATGACATAGCCGATCTCGCGCCACAGCGCGGGCACGATCTGGGCGTAGAGCGCGGTGCTCGAGTCGGCCAGCCACGCGTGCTGCCAGCCGCCGAGGCCGATCGAGGACAGCAGCCCGTTGACCATGCCGTTCGGCTGGTAGAGCGTCTGCCACATCAGCGCCGTCGCGGTCAGCGAGAACACCACCGGCAGGAACAGCGCGGCCCGGTAGACCGCGATGCCGCGCCGCTCGCGTTGCAGGAACAGCGCGCAGCCGAGACCGCCCGCGGCGGACAGCCCGCCGAACAGCACGAGCCAGATCGCGGTGTCCTCCAGCGCCTTGCGGAACACCGGATCACCGAACATCTTGCTGTAGTTGCCGAAGCCCGCGAAGCTCGGCGGGTTCACGCCGTTCCAGTTGGTCAGCGAGATGTAGAAGCCCTGGACCGCGGGCCAGAACACGCTGACCGACTCGACCAGCAGCGGAACCAGCACGAACGCGAGCACCAGCGGCGACGGCCGGCCGGGACCCCACGACCGCTTCGGCCCCCGCCCCCGGCCCGTCGCGCGCGAGGCGACGGGCCGGGCGTTCGTCGGCGTCACAGAGTTCGTGGACGCGACGGTCATGCGGTCTTCCACGCCTGCTGCGCCTGCGACTGCCAGGTGCTCAGGATCGAGTCGAGCTTGCCGGGGTTCTGGATGAAGTCGATCAGCGCGGTGTTAGCGGTGTTCTGCAGCGCGTCGGTCGAGTCGCGGTTGAAGAACTGCGTCAGGTCCGAGGCCGCCGCGAGCATCGCCTTGCCCTTCTGGACCAGCGCCGTGGACGGTGACGTCGCCTGCGGGTTCGCCGGTATGACCGTGCCCGAGGACGTCTGTGTCCACAGGTTCTGCGCCTCGGGTGTCGCCATCCAGGTCATGAAGTCGAGCACGGCGGCCGAGTTGTGCGTCTTCGAGCTGGCGAACAGGCCGTCGGTCGGTGCCTCCTCGGCGTCGGGGACGGACGCGTCGATGACCGGGAACTTGAAGAAGTCGAGGTCGTCGAGCGAGCCCTTCGGCACCGCGTCCGCGAAGAACGTGCCGGTCAGCAGCATGCCGCACTGGCCCTGGATGAGCTGGTTCGACGCCTCCTGCCAGCTGACCGCCGTGCCGTTCGGGTCGAAGTACGGCAACACCTGCTTCCAGGTGTTGAAGACGTCGACCACCTTCGAGTCGGTGAAGCTGTGCTTGCCCTGCAACAGATCGCGGTGGTACTCGGCGCCGTTCAGCCGGATGTCGAAGTAGTCGAACCACGCCGACGCGACCCACGCCGTTCCGGTGCCGGCGCCGAGTCCGATCGGCGTGACACCCTTGGCCTTGATCGTGGCGCAGACGTTCAGGAAGTCCGACCACGTCTTCGGCTCGCTCAGACCCCACTTCGCGAACTGGGACTTCCGGTAGAACACGCCCCACCAGTAGTAGTCCGTCGGCACGAAGATCTGCTTGCCGGCGGCGTCCGTGCTCAGGGTCTTGAGAGCAGGCTGGTAGTTGGACATCGTCTTCCACACGGAGCTCACGTCGAGCAGCAGCCCGCGCGAGGAGTAGTGGTCGGCGTCGGAGCCCGCGTACCACGTGTAGACGTCCGGCGGGTTCGCAGAGGTCAGATACGTCGGCAGCAGCGGCTGGTACGTGGTCGCCGCCACTGTGTTGAGCTTGACCGTGTACTTGCTCTGCTTGCCGTACGCGGCGACCAGCGACTGCATCGCCTTCTCCGCCAGCGGCGAGGAGAGGTCGGACTGCAGCGTGACCGCGCCGCCCTGCTGGGCGGAACCGCCGGTCGAGGTGGCCGTGGCGCAACCGCCGAGCGCGAGCCCGGCGCCGAGGGCCCCCGCCCCGGCCAGCAGGCCGCGGCGGGAGAAGGTGGGGGAATAGGACATGGCTGTACTTCTCTCCTACTCAGAGCTCGATGAGGTGGACCCGGCCGTCGACGCCGCGGTATGTGAGCCAGGCGAAGCCGCCGTCCCCGGCCGCCGCGCCGAACGCGCCGCTCAAGTCGTCGCTGGTGAACTCGCCGCGCTTGAACCAGCCGCTCCACGAGCCCGAGGTCAGATTGTTCTCCCAGACCGTGTAGTCGGAGGCGCGCACGAACAGGTACACGCGGCCCTCCGTCTCCAGCAGCGTGGGGCTGTCGCTGACCGTGCCGCCGACGCTGGTCCAGCCCGACCACTGGCCGGTGGCGCCGGACGTGTCCAGCCAGACGGAGTCGTCGTTCGTCCGCACGGCGACGTAGGTGGTCGTCCCGTCGGTGACCGCGGACGGCCGGCCGTAGACCGACAGACCGGTCGGGGTGCCGATGGCGCTCCACGTGCCGGACGGGGTCAGGGTCCAGATCTGCCCGTCGGATCCGGTGGCGGTCAACGTCCAGGAGTTCGGCCCGCTGTACGCGACGGTCGGCGCGTCGGCCAGCTTGCCGCCGAGCGGGATCCAGCCGCCCCACGTCCCGTTCGCGAACGTGCGCCGATACGCGTGCCCGTCCACGCCGAGCACGAACAGGTCGATCGAACCGTCAGAGTTCGCATACGCGGCGGGCTGCCCGTCGATGCGTCCTCCGACCGGCCCGCCGAGGTTCGTCCACGTGCCCGACCAGGCACCCGACGCGTTCGTCGTCTGCTCGTCGAGTTCGCCGTTCGCACCGCGCACGAACGCGGCCGAGTCGGCGTCGTTCACCCGCGCCAGCGCCGGATCACTCGTCGCGGTCCCGCCGAGGCTCGTCCCCGGCAGCGCGTCCGTGCCGCTGAGCAGCAGCATCACCGAGCCGTCCGCCGGAACGGTCGTCGTGTATGAGCCCGTATACGTCCCGAGGCTCTGCCGCGCCGCCAGATCCCGCACCGCCACGCCGCCCGAGCCCGAGCCCGACAGACCGGCGTCCGCGAAGGACACGGACATGCTCTGCGCCGTCGCGGTCCGGTTCAGCAGCACGACAGCCCGCCGCCCGGTCCCCGACAGGACCTTGCTGTACACCGTTCCCGCGGACGAGGAGTCGATGGCGACGCCCTGCACGTCCAGCGGATCCTGGTCCACAGCCAGAATCTCCGGGTTCTCCAGCGTCGCGATCATGCTCGCCGGGAGCGTGCGCGGATCCGAGCCGAGCATCAGCGGCGAGGCCATCTCCGCCCACATCTCGAACTGCGCGTCCGACTGCGTCTCGTTCAGCTCGTAGCCGCCGCCGGACAGCTGCCGCATCGGGATCAGGTAGTCCGGGTCGTTGTAGTGCCCCGGCCCCTCGGCCTCCGGATGCGCCTCGTTGTCGTCGATGTTCCGCAGCACGTCCGCGAACTCGCCGGCCGTCGGCGTGCCGAACGCGATGTCCGTGTCCGTGCGCCACGAGTCGGCGATCGTCGGCCCGAAGGTGTAGTTGTTCCACGCGTAGTACGCGGCCGGGTTCGACGTGCCCCAGTCCGCGGTCAGCGGATTGCAGAGGTTCAGCAGCATCGGCCGGCCGGACCGGGCCACGGCCTGGCTGAACTGCGCGTACGACGTCGCCGGGTTCATGTCCTCCGCGATGCCGCACAGGAAGTCGACCTTGATCGCGTCGATCTTCCACGAGGCGAACTCGTCCGCGTCCTGCTGGTAGTACCCGCCGCCGCTCGCGAGTCCGCAGTTCACGTCGTTGTACACGCCCGCGTCGGTGTAGATCCCCACCTTCAGCCCGCGCGCGTGCAGCCAGTTGACCAGCGCCGGAATCCCGTCGGGGAACTCGCTCGCGTTCGCCTGCAGCGCGCCGGAGGCGTCCCGCGGCGGCGAGGCCTGCCATCCGCCGTCCAGCCAGACGTAGTCGTATCCAGCCTTGGCCAGCCCGCTGCTGACCAGGTAGTTCGCCACACTCTCCACCGTCGCCTGCGTCGGCGAACCGGTGCCGTAGTAGGTGTTCCACCCCATATAAGGAGTCGGATCCAGCCCACTGTCGTAGTAGGCGGGCGACGAGGCCGACGGCTTCGCGACCTTCGCCGGTACCGCCGCCGTGGCCGGAACCGAGGTCCCCGCCACCATCCCGACGGCCGCTACCGCCGCCGTAACCCACCGCCACCGAGCGCCCGCCCGCAAAACCAGGCGGCGCCCGCGTCGTGCGCGCAACGATTCTGACATGCCCTCGATCTCCGTCGTCGTTGACTGCTGGGAGCAGAGAAGACGGTGCCGCATGCCCCGGCCGCCCGTCAAGGAATATTACTAATTAATGTTTTCTTCGTGGGTGCAAGGCAGGGCAGAGTGGTGCAAAACGGAGCCTCGATCGCCGAAGCACCCCAGCAGGCAGGGCCCGTGGTAGAAACCCTTGTGACAAGCACTGGAGAGACTCCTCAATCCCCGGACGCCGCGGACTCCGGGACCTGGCCGCTCGGCGATCGGCAGGTTTCCCGGCTCGGGTTCGGCGCGATGCGGCTGACCGGCACGGCGGCGTTCCACGCGGGGACGCCGCGGGATCGGGACGGGTCGATCGCGGTGGTCCGGCGGGCGGTCGAGCTCGGGGTGAACCACGTGGACACGGCGGCGTTCTACTTCTCGTCGCTGCGTTCCGCCAACGAGATCATCAACGCGGCGCTCGCCCCGCTCGGCGACGCGGACGTCCTGGTCGCCACGAAGGTCGGGCCGCGTCGTGACCGGGACGGGCAGTGGGCGGAGGCTGCGCGGGCGGACGAACTGCGCGGCGACGTCGAGGAGAACCTGCGGCAGCTCGGGCGCGACCACCTCGACCTCGTCTACCTGCGGAACATGCGCTGGGACTCGCTCGCCGAACACTTCGGGGCGCTCGCCGAGTTGCGGGAGGCGGGCATGATCCGGCATCTCGGGCTCTCCGACGTGACCGTGCAGCAGGTGGCCGAGGCCCGGGCCGTCGCGCCGGTCGTCTCGGTGCAGAACCGGTTCAGCCTCGGGCACGACAAGTCCGCCGAGGTGCTGCGCTACTGCGGGCAGGAGGGGATCGCGTTCGTGCCCTTCTTCGCGATCGCCGGGAACCGCGCCGGTTCGGCCGCTTCCGACTCGGCGGAGTCGGCCGAACCCGCCGAGGTGCTCGCCGTCGCCGAGGCGCACGGGGCCACGCCGCAGCAGATCCGGCTCGCGTGGACCCTCGCCCAGGGACCGCACGTACTGGCCATCCCGGGCACCGGCGACCTCGGCCACCTCGAGGCGAACATCGCGGCGGGGGCCTTCCGGCTCACGCCGGCGGAGATCGCGTCGCTGGAATCGGTATACGCACATGCATGAGCATCAGTAACCTGTAAAACCAACGGAGGGAGAACCATCATGAGCAAGGAAGCCGCGATCCGGATCGCGCCGGACGTGTGGCGGATTCCGGCGGCCCGCTTCGACTTCGTCAACATCTACGCGCTCGTCGACGAGGACGGCCAGGTCACGCTCGTCGACACCGGGTTCAAGAGCGGCCCGGCGAAGGCCGCGGCGGGGCTGGCGGCCATGGGCAAGTCGGTCGCGGACGTGACGCGGATCGTCCTCACGCACGCGCACGGGGACCACGCGGGCGGCGCGGCCAAACTCGCCGAGCAGTCGCAGGCAGCGGTCGCGATCAGCGCACTCGACGCGCCGTTCGCCCGCCTGGGCCAGGCGCCGCCGCGCGACGCCGCCACCTTCCTCGGACGGCGCGTGGGCGCGATGAGTAAGCCGGGGCGGGACTTCCCGGCCGTCGTCGTCGCCGAGGAGTTCAACGACGGCGACCTGCTGCCGGTCGCCGGCGGCCTGCGCGTGCACCACACACCGGGCCACACCCCCGGCCACGTAGCCCTGCTGCACGAGAACTCCGGCACCCTGATCACCGGCGACTCGATCTGGAACGTGCGCAAGTTCAGCTTCGGCGTGAAGGCGTTCTGCACGGACATCAAGCTCAACCAGCAGACCGCGCACGCCCTCGGCGAACTCGACTACCAGGTCGCCGCCTTCACCCACGGCCCGCACGTCACCGACCAGGCCCGCGAGAAGGTCCGCGGCTTCCTCGCCGACGCGGCGAAGAAGAACACGTAGGGAGTATCAGGAGGCTGGGACCCGGGCCAGGACGCCGTACGTGCGCAGGATGGGGGCGGACTCGCTGTCGGGCTCGGGATGCCAGTCGTTGACGGTGACGAGGCCGGGGGGCTGGATCTCGAGGTGGCCGAGCCAGGAGGCGATCTGCTCGGGCTCGCGGTTGATGAACGGGACGCTCGTCGAACGCTGGTAGTCGGCGAGCATCTCGTCCTGCTCGCCGGGGTGGCGCAGGTCGGGGGCGGCGTGCGAGAGGGCGAGGTAGCCGCCGGGCGCGAGGACGCCGGTGTATCCGGCCACGATGTCCCCGGGGCGGTCCTCGTCCGGGATGAAGTGCAGCACGGCGTTCATCAGCACGGCGACCGGCCTGCTGAAGTCCAGCGTGGCGCGGGTCAGCGGGTGGTCCAGCACGGCCTCGGGACGGCGCAGGTCGGCGAGGATGGCGACGGTGCCGGGGACGTCGGCGAGCAGGTGGCGGGCGTGCGCGATGGCCACCTGGTCGATGTCGACGTAGACGACCTTCGCGTCCGGGTTCGCCTCGAGCGCCACCTCGTGCACGTTGCCGACGGTCGGCACGCCGGAGCCGAGGTCGAGGAACTGGTCCACGCCGAGGGGCCCGGCCAGCTGCCGCACGACGCGGCCGAGGAACGCTCGGTTGGCCCGGATCGCGGCGGCGAGCGTCGGCATCGCGGCCGCGGCGCGCCGGCCGACCTCCCGGTCGGCCTCGAAGTTCTGGCTGCCGCCGAGCCAGAAGTCGTAGATCCGGGCCGGGCTGGGCTTCTCCGGGTCTACCTCGGGCAGGGACAGGGCGAGTTCTGCCGCCTCGATCGAATCCACACCCCGCACGATACAACCAGTTGCGAAGGATCCGGCGCAGGCCCTAGGTTCTGCGCGTGACGGAGAGTGGGGGGCGCCCGGCGCCCGGACGGCCCGAGCCCGACGAGGACTTCGAGGCCCAGTTCGCCCGGCTGGTCAAGGACGTCGAGGAGGGCCGCAAGGCCGCGGCCGAGGAGCCGTCGGCCCGGGCCAGGATGCTCGCGGCGAAGTGGCGGGACCAGCCGCCGCCGAGCACGCCGTGGCGCGGCGACGTGCCCACGTTCGGCGACGCGACGGCGGAGCAGCAGCGGACGGAGCGTGCGCGGGGCCGGGGCGCGCGGCGGGTGTGGCCGCGGAACCTGGCGATAGCGGTGATCATCGGCGCGCTCACGGTCGGTGTCGTGCAGACGATGCGGGAGCGCAAGCCGCAGGCCGCGGGGACGGCGACCCCCACGGCGGCGGCCACGGGAGCGGCGAGCGCGGCCGCGAGCCCAGCCACGTCCTCGGCTGCCTCAGCCGCCGCGTCCTCAGCCGCCGTCGCCCAGATACCCGTGTCCGAGCTGTTCCCGGATACGGTGCACGGGTCGAACGGGACCGTCTACACGCTGGTCACGGCCGGTGCGCTGAACAGCTGCGTGAACTCGGACATGGTCGCGCCGACGCTGGCCGGGCTGTTCGCGCAGAGCAACGGCTGCGTCGGCGGCGAGGGCGCGTTGTACAAGGACGCGGCGAAGGACCAGTTCAACATGACGGTCTTCACGCTGAAGGACCCGACCGACGTGATCAGCATCGTGAGCGACCTCGCGATGGACCCGACCGACTTCGAGGTCGGCGCGCTCCGGCCGCCGCCGAACTCGGGGCTCACGACACTGTCGGCGACGAGCGGGATCATCCAGCAGTTCGCGGGCTCGGGGCACTATCTCGGCGTCTTCATGGCGCAGTGGTCTGACGGCCGGGTCGCCGACTACGGCAGCCTGCAGAAGCTGCTGAATCCCTTGCAGGACACAGTCTCCGCAACTATGAACCGGACGCACTGAATCAGGCCTATCATGCACCGTAGAGCGCGGGTTGGGGCGCCCTTCTGAGAGGTGTGTCGCGGTGGTGGGTAACGACGTCAGCATTTCCGTCGAGGCCGTGGACGGGGACGGTGCCGTGGACACGGTCGAGAATCTCGACGCGTGGCTGCGCGGTGAACCCGAGTTCTCCGGGCGGGTACGGCTCGAGCATGCCGCGCCGCGCCCCGGGGAGATGGGCTCGATCACCGACGCGCTGATCGTGGCGGTCGGCGCGCACGGTGCATTGACGGCGTTGGCGGGTTCGCTGCGTTCCTGGTTCGCGCAGCCGCGGCGGTCGGACGTGCGCATCAAGATCACGGCGGCGGACGGCTCGTCGCTGGAGCTGGACGCCGAGCGCGTGCGCAATCCCGAGCTCGAGGCCCTGCTCGCCCGCTCGCTCGACGCCCGTGCTGCCGGAGCCCGAACGCCCGAGGCGCGCACCGCACTGCCCGAGTCCGTCGGCGGTGGTGAGCACACGCCGTGAAGCTGCCGGACGGTGGTGCGTCGCGCTGCGTCCTGATCGGCACGAGTCAGTACTCGGATGAGCGGATTCCGCCGCTGCCCGAGGTGGCCGCGACCGTCCAGGCGCTCCAGGCCATGCTCACCGACGAGGACTACGGCATCATCCCCGCGAAGAACTGCGCCGTGCTGGAGGATGAGGGCGACCTGCGCCGCGTGGGCAGCGTGCTGCGGACGGCGGCCCGGGACGCGCAGGATCTGCTGCTGATCTACTTCGCCGGCCACGGTCTGGTCAGCGGCACCCGGCACGATCTGTACCTCGCGCTGCGGGACAGCGAGCTGACCGACCCCGAGTTCAGCGCGCTGGAGTACGACAAGCTGCGCGCGGCGGTGCTGAACAGTCCGGCCAGGACCAAGGTGATCATCCTCGACTGCTGCTTCGCCGGTCGCGCGATCAGCCGCTCGATGGCCGACACAGAGGCGGTGTTCTCGCAGCAGACCGAGGTCGGCGGGACGTACGTGCTCACCGCCGCGCCGCGCGACAAGGTGGCGCTGATCCTGCCCGACGAGCCGTACACGGCGTTCACCGGCCGCCTGCTGCAACTGCTGTCCGACGGCGTCCCCGAGGCCTCCGAACTGCTGTCGATCGATGACCTCTACCGTCAGCTCTACCGGGTCATGAAGGCCGAGGGACTGCCGCTGCCGCAGAAGCACGGCACCCTGAACGCCGACGAACTCGCCCTCTCCCGCAACCGCGCGTACGCCGCCGTGGCCGGGCCCAAGCTGCGCGAACGCAGCGAGACCGCGTGGACCAACGCATGCGGCGGCCTGACCCCGTGGGCCGACGCGCTCACCGAGTTGCGCGACGTGCACACCCGGCAGGAACGCATCCTCGGCGCCGAGCATCTCGACACCATGCACACGCTCTGCCTCATCGGACTCTGCGAAAGCGCAGCCGGCGACGCGGATCAGGGGACGAATACCCTCGACGGCCTGCTGCGGACACAGATGCGCCTGTTCGGGCCCGATGATCCCGAAACGCTGTCCACGCGCCAGTGTCTCGCGGCCGCTCTCGGCGAAAAGGGCGAGCACGGCGCGGCAGTCGACATGCTCAGAGTCCTGCTGCCGGACCGCCGCCGCGTACTCGGCCCGGACGACGCACTGGTACTCCGCACGGCGCACCTGCTGGCCCGCAACCTGGTCGCCCTCGGCGAGTTCACCGAGGCGGAAGCCCTGCTCCGCGAAGTCGTCACGGCCCGCGAGCGGCTCTTCGGCGCGGACGACCCGCACACGCAACGTGCCGCGCGCGACCTCCAGGTGCTGACCGATTCGGGACTGCCGAACCTGCCGAACCAGACGCGAACGGGGTGACGCGGAGACCATGTTCGAGAGGTTCACGGATCGCGCGAGGCGGATCGTCGTCCAGGCTCAGGAAGAGGCCAGGAGGCTCAACCACAACTACATCGGCACCGAGCACATCCTGCTCGGCATCATCGACGACGGCGAAGGCGTCGCCGCCAAGGTACTCGAATCGCTGGGCATATCTCGCGCGGAGCTCAAGCAACAGGTCGAGGAGATCATCGGCCGGGGTGCGGAACCGGTGGCTCCCGAAGGCCACCTGCCGTTCACGCCCCGCGCCAAGAAGCTGCTGGAGCTCTCCCTGCGTGAGGCGCTGCAGCTCAGCCACAACTACATCGGCACCGAGCACATCCTGCTCGGCGCGATCCGTGAGGGCGAGGGGGTCGCCGCGCAGATCCTGGTGAGCAATGGCGTCGACCTCAACCGCGCGCGTCAACAGGTCATCCAGCTGCTCTCGGTGTATCAGAACACTTCCGCCGAGACCCAGCCCGCAGCCCCCGCCCCGGAACCGACGCAGCCCGCAACCTCCGTCCGGGAGCCCTCGCCGGTGCTCGACCAGTACGACCGCAACCTCACCGTGGCCGCCAGCCTGGGCAAGCTCGACCCCGTCGTCGGGCGCGCGAAGGAGATTCAGCGGATCATCCAGGTGCTCTCCCGGCGCGCAAGAAACTGTCCCGTCCTGATCGGCGAACCCGGAGTCGGCGCGACGGCGATCGTCGCAGGCCTGGCCTTCGCGATCGTCAACCAGACCGTGCCGACGCCGTTGCAGAGCCGCCAGCTGTACATGCTGGATCTCGGTGCGCTGCTCGCCGGCACGGACGGGCGTGCTGATGGACGCGCCGAGGTCGAGTCGCGGCTGAACGCTATCTTCGCGGAGGCGCGCGAGGCCGAGGACGTCATCCTGGTCTTCGACGAACTGCGCGCCACCACCGGCTACATCCTCACGGCGATCCTGAACCAGCCGGACCTGCGGGTGATCGTGACCGCGACGCCGAGGGACTTCAGCGAGTATCTGGCGGCGAACGCGGCGGCGGGACGCAGTCTCCAGACGATCAACGTCGCCGAGCCGTCGGTCGACGACGCCGTGGAGATGCTCAAGGGCGTACGCGACAAGTACGAGGCCTACCACCGCGCGGTCATCCTGGACGGCGCGCTGCTCGCCGCGGCCATGATGGCGCGGGAACGCATCACCGATCGCGCGCTGCCCGGTAGCGCCGTCGCGCTGCTCGACGAGGCGGGCGCGCGCCTGCACACCAAGCGGATGGCGGCCCCGCCGCGGCTGCGCGAACTCGACGAGAAGATCGCGGACGTCCGCAGGGCCAAGGAAGCCGAGATCGACGCGCAGGACTTCGAGAAGGCCGCGAACCTCCGCGACGAGGAGAAGCGGCTGCTCGCGGAGAAGTCCAGGACGCAGAAGGATTGGGAGGACAGCCGGGACACCCTCGCCCAACTGGACGAAGAGGACGTCGTGCAGGCCTGCGCCGATCTCGCCCCGCTGCCGCTGCCGCCGACCGAGCCCGAGCGGGAGCCGCAGCCCGCGGAGACTCCCCGCCACCAGAACAGACCGCCGGCGACGCTCACGCCCGAGGTCGTGGCCGTGCTGGTCACCACCGACGCGGAGTTCTGGGGAATGATCTGACGGTCGTCGCCCGCCGTCCACCGCGCACCGCTCAAACCCGCGTACCGCCGTTCGGTGGACGCTCTGACCAATCCAGCGGCCCGCTCGGACGCCTAGCGCACCCGATGCCGGAATAATCGGACGGGGCGCGGCGGATTGATCAGATGGTGGAAGTCGCGCTCCGGCAGGACGGACGTGGCTCGCACCGTTCTGCATCGCACGATCTTGACGACGGGTACCAGATGAACGCGCTAGGTAGCGGATGAACGCGCTCTCGGTGGTGACGGCGCTGCTCTCGGCGCTGTCCAACGCCGCGTCGCTGGTGCTGCAGCGCCGCGCCTCAGTCGACCTGGCGCCGGTGCCCGGGCGTGGGCTGCGCGCCGTCATCACGCGTCTGGCCCAACCGTTGCGCCGGGTGACGTGGTGGGGCGGCGCGATGGCGACGCTGCTGTCGGCCGCGTTCCAGGTCATCGCGCTGGACAGCGGCCAACTCTCGGTCGTGCAGCCGCTGCTCGCCTCGGAACTGCTGTTCGCGCTGCTGCTCGGGGCGCTGGTGTTCCACCGCAGGCCGAGCGCGGCGCTGTGGCGGTCGTTCGTGATGCTCGCCGGGGGCCTGGCCGTCTTCCTGATCGCGGCCTCGCCGTCCGGGGGCGGCGACACGGCGCCGGGCGTGCGCTGGCTGGCCGTCGGGGTCACGCTCACGGCGCTGGTCGCGCTGCTGGTACTGCTCGCGCTGCGGATCCGCGGCACGGTGCGCGCCGCGATCCTGGGCGCCGCGACCGCCGTCTGCTTCTCGACCACCGCCGCGCTGATCAAGGAGGTCACGCGGCGTTTCCCGGACGGCGCGGTGGCAGTGCTGACCACGTGGCACACGTACGCCGCCGCGTTCGTCGGCGTGCTCAGCGTGCTGCTGTTGCAGTGGACGCTGCGGGCCGGGAGCCTGGCCGGATCGCAGCCCGCACTGACACTCGGAGACGCGATGCTCAGCGTGGCGCTCGGCGTGTTCCTCTTCGGCGAGACCATCAATCTGGGCTGGCACATCGTGATCGAGCTCGCCGGAATCGGCCTAATGGGCCTCGGCGTGCTCGGACTCGCCGAGGCACACGTCACCGCGTACGACACCGCGGACACCCCGGAACCGGAGCCGAGCCCGAGCCGCCGCTGAGGGCCGTTCCCTCCGCTCTCTCCGCTGACGGCCCGGGCGCCGCCACCGCCGTCCACAATCGCGATCTTTACGCGCCCGTCACAGACGGTGTCCGATCATGCAACGTCGTGCATCCACTCTGGGAGCATGACGTCACGCAACCCGATCCGGCACCACCGGCACCTGGTGGAACTCGCCTCCCTGCTCGCGACGGCCGGGCTGGCCGACGCCTTCGCCGACGTGTTCGGCCTCAAGCAGCACGGTTCGGCCGCGCTCATCGGCATCGGCATCGCACTGCTCGTCGGCACCGTCGGCCACCACATCTGGCTCCGCCGCACGGACCACGCCCCGCCCAGCACCGCGACGAAGACGGCTGCGACGGCGACGTCGGCTACGGCAGCAACCTCGTCCGGCCCGATTCCCACCCTCGCATCGACGTACGACGGCGCCTCCACCGGCGTGTTCTGGAAGCTGCGCACCGAGATCGACAACACCCCGGGTCGCCTCGCGATCCTGGCCGGAGCGCTCGCCGCCGCCGGAGCGAACATCCACGCCCTCGGCGTGCACCCGGCGGCCACCGGCGTGATCGACGAATTCCTCATCGAGGCGTCCGAGGACTCCTCCGCCGAACGGATCTGCGCCGCGGTCAACGCCGTCGGCGGACGCCACACCCACGCCGTGCGCGCCGACGTGCTCGCGCTGCTCGACGGCCCGACGCACGCGCTGGAACTCGCCGGACGCCTCGTGCACGACCCCGACGCCCTCGCCGACGTGCTGACCGACCTCCTCAACGCCGACAGCGTGACCCGGGTCGTGGGTACGGCCGATGCCGCCGACCCCGACGCACCCGGCGCCTGGATCGACGGCACGACCCTGCTGCTGCGGAACGGCGACGGCAGCACGCTCACCGCCGTACGGTCCGGTATGCCGTTCACCGCCACGGAACTCTCCCGAGCCCGCGCGCTCCTCTCCTGCACCGTCCAGTCGTACACATCCCGCTGACGCCGCCTACGCCGCTATCTCACGCTGACGCCGCCTACTTCACGGTGAAGGAATCCACGAGCATGTACGTGCCCGACTCCTTGACCACCGTGATCGTGTGCGTTCCGGAAGTCAGCACGGCGCTCGTGAACAGCGTCTGCTGAACCTGCCGCGTGGACGAGTTCGCATTGAACGTGCCCTGATTGACGCCGTCCACGAGCACTTCGAAGGTGCCCTCGTCCGAGTTCGTCTCGGTGGCGAACGAGACCTGGGTGCCTTCGAAGGTCAGCGTCGCCTGGTCGCCGTTCGTCGTCGTGTAGTGCACGCCGTCGTCGTAGTCGCCGAGGCCGCGGAATCCGCTGTCCGACCAGCTCCCGGTGTACGAGATCGCGAGGCTGTCGTCGTCCACGACGCCCGCCGTCGCAGGACCCTGCTCACGCGTCGGACCCGCGGCCTGCATGATCTGCCGCGCAGCCGTCGGCCAGTTCCCGCCCGTGACGATCGTCGCCTGGTTGAAGGTGATGCCGGTGCCGTTGTTGTTGTAGGCCGAGTTGTCCGAGTAGTTGTCGTGGATGTCGATCGTGTTGATCGTCGGCGTCCACATGCCGATCCAGTTGGACCCGCCGAACTCGACGACGTTGTTGTACGTGTTCCAGCAGGAACTTCCCTCGTCCTGGTAGAGCATGTTGTTGGTGCCGTTGCCGTCGGCGACGACGTTGCCCGCGAGCACGCTCGTCTGCTGGCACGGCGCGCTGGACACGCCGGTGCCGAGCCCCTGGCCGCCGTTCGTGTAGATGGGGCCGCCGTCGTGCAGGATGCCCATCACGTTGTGGATGAAATTGCCGGTGATCTGGTTGCCGCCGGCGTACATCGTGCCGTGGCGGCACGGCGTCGAAAGACCCTGCTTCGCCTGGAGCGTGCAGTCCGACTGCCAACCCCAACCCCAGCCGAGCGACATGCCGGAGTACGGGGTGTATCCGATGTCGTTGTTACTGATCGTGGCGTTCTTCGTGTAGCCAGCCCAGACGCCGACCGCGTCGTGGTAGTCCTGGCCCACGTGCTGAATCACGTTCTGCGTGACGACGTCGCCGCTGGTCATGAGCTTCGAGTCGGTGAGGTAGTAGTCGTCGACCTCGCCGAGCAGCACTCCCCCGGCCGACACGTCGCTGACCTGGTCACCGCTGATCGTCGAGTTCTGCGTTCCGTCCGCAAAGTCGATCGCCGCGCCACCAAGATGGTCCAGAACATCCCCATCAAACTGCACAGCGTCACCACGATGCACCTGCACAGCGGCCGGAATCAGCTGCGGCGTCGTGGTCCCCGGCGCCCACAGCACTCCGGCCTGGTTGTCGATGTACCCGGTGCTGTCCGGCTGCGTCCACGTCGTGCCGGTGAAGGTAATCCCCGAGAACTGGATGTTGTGCACCGGAGCGACCGGATTCGGCGTGACCGTGTACGCGTTGACCAGCATGTACTGCCCGCCGGTCTTGACGATCTTGACAGTATGCGCGCCCTGGCTCAGCCCGCTGATGTCGACGACCGGCTGCTGCGCGACCCGCGTGGTACTGCTCGCATTCACAGTCTCGGTCTTGGTCCCGTCCACGTAGACGTCGATAGTCCCCTCGTCCGAGTTCGTCTCGCTGAGCACCTGGATCCCCGTGCCGGTGAACGAGAACGTGGCCGAGTCGCCGTTCGTCTGCGTGTACTCAACCGCATTGCCGAGGTCTCCATACGGACGCGCCGAGCTCACCGCCCACGTGCCCGAGTAGCTGACGCCCGAAGAGTTGTAGAGCTGCGGCGCGAGATGCCCCGGCGTGCCCGACAGATCCACGAGCTCCTGCAGCGTGGGCAACTCGACGTCGGCGGTAGCCATGTTCTGGCCGGTCAGCGGGATGTAGTAGAGATATCCGGCGCCACTGTCCAGGTAGAATTGACCCGGCTGCGTCAGCAACTGGTACGCGTTCTCGATCCAGCTGATCCCGTTGAGCGCGGGCAGACCCGACCCGTTGAACGGGAACCCGGCGTTCGGCACGCTCGTGTTGTTGTTGGCGAAGCACGTCGGGTTCACGTTAAGGCTGGACCCGCCGGACGACGTAGCGGTGATGCTGGAGAGCGGACACCGCATCTGCTTCCAGTCGTTGTCGTCGACGATCTGGATCTGACTCTGATTCGTGAACGAGGCGTAGGAGGGATCCGACGTCACGAAGCTGGACCCCGACAGCGTGAACCCGGACGGATTCAGCACACTGCGAGCCCGCTGCGCACGCGCCCCGTTCACGAAGAGCTGGCTGCTCTGCGTACCAACCGGCACCGCCGCACGATAGATGCCCTTGGTCGAGTCGTACTCACTCCACCCCGTGACCTGCCGAGCCCCAGTGATCACCGGCGACTGACCAGCCGCCGCCTGATACACGACGTTGTGCCCGTTCTCCCCCGAGTCCTGCACTCCAAGCTGGAACGTGGACGCCAGTCGATACGTGCCACCGAGCAGGTCGACGTCGATATCCCCGCTCATCGAGGGAGCAAGCGTCCTGACTTCCGTACGGGCCTGACTCAGCGAGCACGGCACCGACTGCGAGCAAGCCGCCCCCTGCCCACTCGGCGACACGTACAGAGTGGTGGCGACCTTGGGTTGAGCATGATCCGAGACAGCCGCGGACGCAGACGCAAGCGCACTCGGCGTACCGAAGAGAAGGACAAGCGCACCGGTAGCCGCCGCAGCGACCGCCCACCGCGTGCGCCGCTGCGGGTATGTGGGTTCGAGCATGAGCACCTCAGAAGATCCAGACAGCATTGGCCGGTTCGAGTATTGCTCGGATGAAAACGTCGAATTCCGCATCGATGAAGCGGATCCGCGCGATGGAGACTAGGAGGACATCCGATGTCTGTCAACGCCGCGGCTCTGAGGTCGCCCCTACCTACGTCACCGGCACTACGCTCGTCCCTCGCTCCGCACCGCCGACTACGTCCGGGCCGATTACCTACCCCGCCCACCCGCCCTACTCAAGCCGCCCTACAGTCGCTCCGCTCCTTCGGGAGCCTCCGGCCCGCTACCTACGCTCCCTCGTACCTCGGTCACTACGTCCGCGGACCTGCGGCGCTGCTTGTCTACTTGCGTCCATCTGGTCTGACTGAACGTCAAGGTCAAAAACGCCTCCGGCGGGCCGGCTCAGACAGCACCCCACAACACCGCCCGGCTGCGGTTGTCCTGTTGTCTGGGGTGGGGTCCGGTTGGGGTGCTCTCCTCGCCTGGCACCGAAGGCGACCAGGAACCCGCCGGGGCCGCAAACAGCGACGGCTCACGCCGGTGTA